>Ga0194037_1000722_pt1 | contig 25557 bp, 15 predicted proteins | sample JunL306m_MetaG_FD_148653 | JGI IMG/M metagenome (GOLD analysis project Ga0194037, IMG submission 148653) | Anoxic zone freshwater microbial communities from boreal shield lake in IISD Experimental Lakes Area, Ontario, Canada - Jun2016-L304-6m | ecosystem: Environmental > Aquatic > Freshwater >...
TGGGGGGTGGCATCACCGTTGAAAGCTCACCTGACAACGGCAGCTGTTTCACCGTGACGCTGCCGTTCACCGTTGGCAGGGATGCCGCCACCTTCGAGGCTGTCTCCTCAAAAACAGCCGTCATCTGGGATGGCCCGCCGCTCCGGATACTGTTCGTGGAGGATGACAAGGTCAGCATCACGTTCGGGGCGGCACTTCTTAAAAAGCTCGGGTTTGACTGCACTGTTGCCGAGAATGGCAGGGAATGCCTCACCGCATTGGAAACCGGCAGCTTCGATCTGGTGTTGACGGACATTCGGATGCCGGTAATGAACGGCGAAGAAGCCCTGTGTGAAATCCGCAGATACGAACAGGGGACGACGGCCCACCAGCCGGTCATTGCGATGACCGCCCATTCGATGCGCGAAGAAAAGGAACGTTTTCTGGCACAGGGTTTTGATGGCTATATATCGAAACCCCTTATAACAAAGGAGCTTATAGCTGAGATGAAACGGGTTCTCGGCGAACCGTAGGGGCGCGGTCTGTGACCCGCCCTGCTGCAATTGCCAACAAAATTCAAAAACAACATCACCGTCAAAAACAGGGCGGGTCTAAGACCGCGCCCCTACGTGTGTGATGTACCCTTTACCCTTTTCAGGAGAAACCATGGATAAGCGTTTCAGTATACTTACTGTTGATGATGAACCGGTAAACATCGAGCTTATGAGAGCGGCACTCAAAGACGACTACGAGATTCTCACAGCACTGAGCGGACAGGATGCTATCGAGCAGCTTGAAGAGCAGGCACCGGATCTGATTCTTCTTGATGTGATGATGCCGGACTTCAATGGCTTCGATGTCTGCAGAATCATCAAGGCCGATGAGAGGTTTGCAGATATACCGATCATCTTCCTGACCGCTTCTTTAGAAACCATTGAGGGCGAACTGCAGGGGCTTGAAGTCGGAGCAATCGACTATCTGGTCAAACCGGTAAACCTGGCTTTACTCAGACTGCGGATACGCAATCACCTTGCACTGAAGGAACGTAATGAACTTGTGAAGGAACAGCGGGATCTGCTGATTCGTCAGAAGGAAGAGCTACGGACCAGCAGAGATGATATCGGAAGATTGCTCCAGGCCACTGATCAAGGAATCTACGGCATCGACATATCAGGTCATTGCACCTTCATCAACCGGGCGGCATTGGGAATGATCGGATACTCACAGGATGAATGCCTTGAGAAGGATATGCATGATCTCATACATCACAGTCATACCGACGGCTCGCCTTATCCCGTGGCAGAGTGTCCCGTTTACCGCGCCAAGAACGCGGGAGTGGGGTGTCATCTTGACCATGAAGTCTTCTGGCATAAAGACGGGACCTCGTTCCCTGTGGAATATTCGTCTTATCCCATCGTTAAAGATAGTGAGATCGTCGGTGCGGTTGTCACCTTCTCCAACATCGCCGAGCGCAGGCAGAGTGAAACCGAACTGCGCAAACTCTCTCGTGCTGTCCAGCAGAGTTCCGTTACAACAGTGATAACGGATACGCTTGGATCGATTGAATTTGTCAATCCGAAGTTTACCGAGCTTACCGGTTATACGGCAGAAGAAGCTATCGGTCAGAACCCACGCATGCTTAACGCTAAGCAAACCCCACCTGAAACGTTTGTCGATTTATGGGCAACCATCAAATCAGGTAAAACCTGGAAAGGTGAGCTACTTAATAAAACAAAAGATGGCAGCTTGTTTTGGGAAATGGCAATTATATCTCCTCTTTATGATGAAAATGGCGTCATCACCCATTATCTGGCCGTCAAAGAAGACATAACTGAAAAGAAAAAAATTGATGAGCAGCTAACGGCCTCTAAAGTGCAGGCAGACGCAGCTAACGAGGCTAAGAGCGCGTTTCTGGCCAACATGAGCCATGAAATCCGCACTCCTATGAATGGGGTTGTCAGCATGTCCGGTCTTCTTTTGGAAACCGATCTGAGCGCAGAGCAGCGGGATTATGCCGAGATTATTTCCAGGAGTGGTGAAAATCTGCTGATATTGATCGATGAAATCCTCGATTTTTCTAAAATTGAGGCCGGTAAGCTTGAACTGGAACGGGCCTACTTCGATCTGCAACTTTTACTGGATGATATCAATCGGTTATTGGCTTATAAAGCTGATGCCGCGGGGCTTGGACTAAACTACAACATTGAGCCTGGTATGCCGATAATTCTGAAAGGCGATCCCGGCAGAGTCCGGCAGATTATTACCAATCTGGTCGGTAACGCCCTGAAGTTCACCAAACAGGGCGCTGTTGCTGTCAATGCATCACTCGTATCAGATCGAGATGACTCTGCTATAATCAGATTCGCAATAAGTGACACCGGCATTGGCATACCGGCGTCCCGCCTTAGTGCCATCTTTGCCCCTTTCACCCAGGTAGATGCCTCTACCACCCGTAAATACGGAGGCACCGGCCTGGGACTGACCATCTGCAAGCAACTGGCAGGGCTTATGGGTGGCGAGATAGGCGTGACCAGTGAAGAGGGGAAAGGTTCCACCTTCTGGTTTACTGTCCGGTTTGAAAAGCAAAGTGCAGAGGCCGTGAAAGCCGCTCAGGAGATTGCTACTCCTGCACGGCTGGTAACGCCTCCCGTTGATGCAGGCTTAAACAATCTCACTGCACGCATCCTTTTGGCTGAAGACAACCTTATCAATCAAAAAGTAGCTCTCCATCTGCTGAAATCTCTGGGGTACACCGCTGACGTGGTTGCGGATGGTCAACAGGCGCTGGAGGCGCTGGCGAAGATTAACTATGATCTGGTGCTGATGGACTGCATGATGCCGAACATGGATGGTTTTGAAGCGACTTGTATAATCCGCGCTCAAAGTTCAGGGGTTCTCGATCACAACGTACCAATAATCGCTATGACTGCCAATGCCATGAAAGAGGATCGTGACAAGTGTCTTGCATCCGGTATGGACGACTACGTGCCAAAACCGGTTAAAAAAGATCTGCTTGCTGCTGTCCTTGAAAAATGGCTCTCACCGGCGAGACTGTTACAGAGAAAAACCATTGAAGTAGGCAATCAGAATCCGGATATACTGAGCCGCCTTACCGTTTTATATGTCGAAGATGACGAAATGACGCGGGAGATGTACAGTCTGTTCCTGTCTGGTATCGTAGGAGTGTTGATAACCGCAAACAATGGCGCTGAAGGGCTGGAAGCCTACCATAAGCACCAGCCGGATATAATCATTACCGACATCACGATGCCGGTGATGGATGGACTGGAAATGTTGAAGCAGATACGCACCTCAAATACAACAATCCCTGTAATTGTCCTGTCGGCCCTTGAGACATCAGACAGCCTGAATCAATCTAATGACTTCGGATTTCTTAGATATGAAATGAAGTCTCTTTCCAGAACAAAGCTCAAAGTAACACTGCTGGAGTGTGCTGATGTTTTGCTGGATAGAGGTGCCCCCTCGTTATAACGTCCTTAACGGCTTAAGGCACCCACAACTATTTAAACGTACCAAAAATGTGAGGCACGGATCATGGAGAAACCGAATAGTCAGGTTGGTCACAGTAAGCGTTTCTGTATTCTGGCCGTTGATGATGAGCCGGTAAACATCCAGCTTATGGTAGAGGCGCTCAAAGACGACTACGAGATTCTCACAGCACTAAGCGGACAGGATGCTGTCGAGCTGCTTGAAGAGCAGATGCCGGATCTGATTCTTCTGGATGTGATGATGCCGGATGTCAGCGGCTATGATGTCTGCAGGATCATCAAGGCTGACGAAAGGTTCGTTGATATTCCGATCATCTTCCTGACGTCGCTTGATTCTCATGATGGAGAATTGCAGGGTCTTGAACTTGGCGGAATTGATTATCTTACCAAACCGACCAATTTCGATCTGCTCAAACTGCGCATCCGCAACCAGATTGTACAAAAAGCGCGCAATGATCTCATGAAAGAACAGGTGGTTCAGCTGGCACGCCAGAAAGAAGAGCTTGCTCAAATGCTAGCTGAGAAAGAGTTGCAAAATAAGCAACTTCTCGGCCTGACGCAACGACTTCAACTGGCGACAGCATCGGCCCGCCTCGGTATTTGGGATTGGAACGTCAAGGAAAACACCATGGCCTGGGACGACCGGATGTTCGAACTGTACGGAATCACCCAGAAGTCATTCCCGAATAACATTGATGCCTGGATAAACGGCCTGCATCCGGAGGACAGAAAAACAGCCATCGCTGAAAACCAGGCCGCACTGAACGGGGAAAAGGAGTTTGACACCGGGTTCCGGATTCTGCAACCGGACGGCACCGTGAAGTATATCAGGGGGAAGGGACTTGTAGTACGTGGAACGGACGGCAATGCCGTGCGCATGATCGGTATCAACTATGATATTACCGAAGCGAAGCATGCCGAAGAAGAGAGACAAAAACTCGAATTACGGCTCAATCAGTCCCAGAAGATGGAGGCGATCGGGCAGCTGGCCGGAGGTGTGGCCCACGACTTCAATAACAAACTCACAGCTATTCTGGGTTATGCAGAACTTTCCAAAATGGATATTCATGACATTGACAAGGTATTAAATCATTTGGATCAGATGCGGCGTGCCGCCGAACAGTCCAGAGATATTACCTTGCGACTGCTGGCATTCTCACGGCAGCAGCTTATCTCCCCGCAAGCTCTTGAAGCAAACAAGCTCATAGCTGATTCACTTAAATCTCTTTCCCGTCTCATTGGCGAACATATCGCTATTGCATTTGAGCCTTACGATAAACTCTGGAACATTCGGATGGATCCGGTACAGCTTGATCAGATTGTTATGAATATGGCCATCAACGCTCGTGATGCAATGCCGGACGGTGGATCGCTTGCCATTGAAACCGGAAACATCTCCATGGACACGCAAAGTTGCAGTTACATCATTGATGCCGTACCAGGCGATTACGTCGTAGTAACATTCAGTGACAGCGGAACCGGAATGGACAAAGAGACGCTGACGCATATTTTTGAACCATTTTTTACGACAAAAGAGGTTGGTAAAGGAACCGGACTCGGGCTTGCCACCATCTACGGCATTATTCGTCAGAACAGCGGCTTCATTGATGTTTCCAGTAACGTCGGGCAGGGGACTGAATTCAAGGTGTATATCCCACGATTCAATGAACCAACAAAAGAGACCGCCAAGATAGCCGATACCGCATGTACAGGCAGTTGTTCCATAGTACTTGTTGAGGATGATGATGCAGTCAGGAATGTTATTGCGCTGTTTCTGGAGAAAACAGGCTACACCGTATATAAAGCAGCAACTCCAGCAGTTGCGTTGGAACTGGCCGGAGATCTTTCAATCCGGATTGATCTGGTTTTGACTGACTACGTTATGCCGGGAATGAACGGCAAGGTTATGATGGAGCGAATACACGAACTAAGACCCCAGGTGCGCTGTATTTATGCGTCAGGCTTTTCCACCGAGCATGTACAACTGAGCGAAGAGGCGCATTTTATACAGAAACCGTATGATTTAATAAAGTTGAGCGGTTTATTAAATCGTGTAATAAGCTGAAGAGAGGGACAATGATGGCAAAGATTCTGCTTATTGACGATGACGAACAGGTGTTGGAAATTATGACCATTTTTCTGGAAAGGGATCAGCACGAGATTTCGACGGCAACAGACGGTAATCGGGGAATCAGACTGCTCGAAAATCAACAGTTTGATCTCGTCATAACGGATGTAATCATGCCGGAGCTGGATGGACTTGAAGTGTTGATGTGGCTGAAGCTAAACAAACAAAGTTACCACCCAAAAATCATCGCTATCTCCGGCGGGGCAGCGTCTATTGACCAAAATGAACTTCTGAATATGTGCAGACTTTTGTCTGCAGACGAGGTTCTCCCTAAGCCTGTGGATTTTGAGACGCTCACAGGTGCTGTTCGTGAGGTGCTTGGGAGTAGAGTGGAAGGTTAACTGTGTAATCAGGAATACGTTGTATGCTGAATGCAGGCGCATTATGGTGTAGCTGAAACCGATTGACTTGGAGTCAGTTTTAGCGGGGATTGACTGGCACTAATCACCAATTTGGGCTATTAGCCAAATTCCGCCGGTTTGGGCTTACAACCCCAAGTGGAGGAAAGTCCGGCAAGATTCCATACAATTCATCTAAACCTCAGTTCCTGACCCTTCATTTGTTGCAGTTCTGCTAGATACGAAAGATATCTTTAGTAGCCATTCCCACATCACAAACGTACATTTCTAAATTAGCTCACTTAATCAGTGTCTTACCCCTCCAGTTTCCATAGACATTTTCTGGCAAGCAAGATGCAATTCACATCCCTGCCGCAGAAGAAATTCTTCATCTGCGGACTACTTGAAATAGCGTAAAAAAGGGAGAGTGTATGTTTAACAACATGAAAATCGGAATGCGTCTGGGTCTCGGCTTCGGCCTGGTTTTACTGTTGCTTGTTTTACAGGGCGCCATGGGCATCAGAGGTATGGGGAATATCAATGAAGACCTCAAACGGATTGTGACAGTCCAGTACGCAAATATCAAATTGACATCAGATATCAATTCAAAAGTTACCGCTATTATCGATGAAACCGAGCAAATGACATTGAAGAATCAGGCTGGAAGGATTGAGAGTAAAAAGGAAATTGATAAGTTGCGCCTGGAATATGCGGTTTTGATGGATAAGCTTGAAAAGCTGGATAAAAACGACAAGGCGAAGGATTTACTTGCCACTGCTAAAACGGCGCTGGAAAGTTCCAGGAATGAAAACAATAACGTGATCGAATTGAGTCTGGCTAACAAGACGAACGAGGCCATGGATGAGTTACAAAAGAACGCAGCCCCTTTGAACATAAATACAAAGAGTGCGTTCAAAACTGCTGTTCAATATCAGGAAGAGCGCATGCAGGTCAGATATGCTGATGCGTCTTCAGATTTTAAACAGTCGAAAATTATTGCCCTGGCCATTACTGCTGCAGCGCTGTTGATGGGCGCATTGATCAGCTTTTTTGTCACCCGCAGCATCACGTCTCCAATCCACCGCATGCGCGTAATGATCCAGGACATCGCCGAAGGTGAAGGAGACCTCACCAAATGTCTTGATGCCAGCGCAAAGGACGAACTGGGTGAGGTCAGCCGTTGGTTCAACACCTTTATTGATAAGCTCCACGGAATCATCAGCCAGATATCCAGCACATCAGACCAGGTTGCTTCAGCTTCAAACCAGCTGAATTCAACCGCCGAGCAGATTGCCACCGGTGCTGAAGAAGTAGCCGCCCAGTCAGGAACCGTTGCCACCGCAGGTGAAGAGATGTCAGCGACCTCAAGCGACATCGCCCGAAACTGCCAGTTGGCTGCCGATGGCGCAGATCGGGCTTCGCAGGCAGCAAAAAAAGGCGCCGCAGTTGTCGACAGTACGGTGGTGGTCATGAGTCAGATTAACGCACGGGTGCAGGAATCTGCATTGACGGTGGAAAGCCTTGGGCAGCGATCAGATCAGATCGGCGCCATTATCGGGACAATTGAAGACATTGCCGACCAGACCAACCTGCTGGCATTAAACGCCGCTATTGAAGCTGCCCGTGCTGGCGAGCAGGGTCGTGGATTTGCTGTTGTTGCTGATGAGGTGCGGGCCCTGGCGGAACGGACAACGAGAGCCACCAAAGAGATCGGTGAAATGATAAAAGCTATCCAGAAGGAGACCAAAGGCGCTGTGACCGCGATGGAGCAGGGAGTCCGCGAGGTGGAAGCCGGCACCGCAGAGGCAGCCCGTTCCGGCGAGGCGTTGCGTGATATTCTGCTGCAAGTCAACGACGTCACCATGCAGGTCAATCAGATCGCTACCGCCGCAGAAGAGCAGACCGCCACAACCAGTGAGATATCGAGCAACATGCAGCAGATAACCGATGTCGTACGGCAGACCGCGCAGGGAGCAGCTGAATCGGCTACGGCAGCAGCACAACTGAATGGTAATGCCGAAGAGCTTCAGCGTTTGGTACGGCAGTTCAAACTGTTCGCCACTACCAATCAAGGAGGAAACAGAGCATTTGCATAAACCTAAAAACGGCTTTTGGGTCCACGAAAAACACGAAAAGACACGAAAAATTAAACTTTTACAGTAAAACAGTTTTTCACCAAACAGGTTACACCGTAAAGACGCACATTTTTTGATTTTGTTCGTGTATTTCGTGTTTTTCGTGGATAACTGCCTTTTTCAGGATTAACCTACCTTCATCCCTTTGACAATATTACCTCTTTCTCCCGAAAATAAGAGCTTTTTGGGGGTTTCCACCAATAGACAGCATGCATTGTGATTCTATACTTAGATTCTATACTTGGTATTCCGGACAATATCGGAGGGTGGTAAACGTGCGATTTAAAGAAAAAGTTGAAAAAATTGGCCAGCAAGACATTTTCAAAACTGCAGCTTTGCAGAGCGCGATTTTCAACAGCGCGAACTTCTCCAGTATCGCCACCGACGCCAAGGGTGTCATCCAGATATTCAATGTCGGTGCCGAAAAGATGCTCGGTTACGCGGCATTAGATGTAATGAACAAGATCACTCCGGCCGACATCTCCGATCCGCAGGAAGTGATTGCGCGAGCCGAGGCACTCAGTATCGAACTCGACACTCCGATTACTCCCGGTTTCGAAGCATTGGTATTCAAAGCATCTCGCGGTATTGAAGATATTTACGAATTGACCTATATCCGTAAGGATGGCAGCCGCTTTCCGGCGGTCGTCTCGGTTACCGCGTTGCGTGACGATGGAAACGCGATCATCGGCTACCTGCTGATCGGTACCGATAACACCGCACGGAAGGAGGCCGAAGAGGCGCTGCTCAAGGCTGGCGCCTTGCAGAGCGCGATTTTCAACAGCGCGAACTTCTCCAGTATCGCCACCGACGCCAAAGGTGTCATCCAGATATTCAACGTCGGTGCCGAAAAGATGCTCGGTTACGCGGCATTAGATGTAATGAACAAGATCACTCCGGCCGACATCTCCGATCCACAGGAAGTGATTGCACGAGCCGAGGCACTCAGTATCGAACTCGACACTCCGATTACTCCCGGTTTCGAGGCATTGGTATTCAAAGCGTCCCGAGGTATCGAAGACATTTATGAACTGACCTACATCCGTAAGGATGGCAGCCGCTTCCCGGCGGTCGTCTCGGTTACCGCGCTGCGTGACGATGGAAACGCGATCATCGGCTACCTGCTGATCGGTACCGATAACACCGCACGGAAGGAAGCCGAAGAGGCGCTGCTCAAGGCTGGCGCCTTGCAGAGCGCGATTTTCAACAGCGCGAACTTCTCCAGTATCGCCACCGACGCCAAGGGCGTTATTCAGATATTCAACGTCGGCGCCGAAAAGATGCTCGGTTACGCGGCATTAGATGTAATGAACAAGATCACTCCGGCCGACATTTCTGATCCGCATGAGGTAATAGCACGTGCCGAAGCATTGAGTATTGAGTTGGATACTCCGATCACACCCGGCTTCGAGGCGTTGGTATTTAAAGCTTCCCGAGGTATCGAAGACATTTATGAACTGACCTACATCCGCAAGGATGGCAGCCGCTTCCCGGCGGTCGTCTCGGTTACCGCGCTGCGTGACGATGGAAACGCGATCATCGGCTACCTGCTGATCGGTACCGACAACACCGCACGGAAGGAGATGGAGGAGGAACGGCTAAGGGCGAATGAAGAACTGAAAAACCTGAATGAACGGCTGGAAAGCCTGGTGAAGGAAAGAACCGCTGAGCTTGAAGATGCCTACAGGAAATTAAGCGTAAGTATGGAACGCTACGAGGCGACCATTGAGGCAGCCAGGATTGGCACATGGGATTGGAACGCGCAGACTGGTGAAATTGCCTTTAATGAGCGCTGGGCTGAAATAGTTGGATACAGGCTGGAAGAGCTTGCTCCGATCAGCATTCAAACCTGGACGAATCTGACTCACCCGGATGATCTCATACAATCCGGTTCCTTACTGGAAAAACATTTCAACGGCGAATCGAAAGAGTATGAGTTTGAAAGCCGCATGAAGCACAAAAATGGACAATATGTTTGGGTGCTTGATACCGGCAAAGTACTGACCCGCACGGCGGATGGTAAAGCATTGCGAATGTTGGGTACGCATACTGACGTCACTGAGAAGAAGAAACTTCAGGAATCTGAGATCGCCAGGATTGCAGCCGATAGCGCAAACATGGCGAAATCCGACTTCCTGGCTAACATGAGTCACGAGCTACGCACCCCGCTTAATTCGGTGATCGGTTTTTCCGAGGTGCTGCAGGACGAACTCTATGGCCAGCTCAATGAAAAACAGCAAAAACATGTCAAAAACATCCAGATCAACGGCAAACACCTGCTCTCCCTGATCAACGATATCCTTGACCTCTCAAAGGTGGAGTCAGGCAAGATGGAGCTTGATCTAAGCACTTTTTCGCTGTTGGAATCACTGAAAGAGTCGCAGATGATGCTGAGGGAAAAGGCGATGAAATGCGGGATAGAGATCCAGCCGCACTTTGGCCCTGAAGCCGATATTTGCATAGTAGCTGACCAGAGGAAGCTGAAACAGATCATGTTTAATCTGATCTCCAATGCGGTTAAATTCGCCAAAAGCGGCGGACGTGTGGATGTCAGCGTCAGGATAGACGGTGATTTTATCAAAATTACCGTAGTGGATACCGGTATCGGGATCAAAGAGGAAGATCTGCCGAAGCTCTTTCAGGCTTTTACTCAACTTGAATCGGTCTACACCAAGGAATTTCAAGGGACAGGTCTCGGTCTTTCGCTGACCAGAAAGCTTGTGGAACTGCATGGCGGCAGAATATGGGCTGAGAGCGAGTACGGCAAGGGTAGCAGATTCTGCTTTACCTTGCCAATTGTGCAGTCATCCTTTCATGAACCACTGTCTATCCAGACAGAGACCAACCACAGCACCGCCAACACGCTTCTCAAGGAGGGAAACGCCCATGGCACACTCAATACTGATAATTGAGGATAACGAGGACAACCGCGAGCTGTTCGTGGACGTACTGGCCATTCACGGCTATGACGTAAGAACCGCCAATAATGGTCTGGAAGGGGTTGAGCTGGCCAGACAACAGATGCCGGATCTGATCCTGATGGACATACAGATGCCGGTTATGGACGGTATAACCGCGACCGGTATTCTAAAAGCAGATCAGGCAACCAGCGGGTTAAAGATCATTGCCCTGACCTCTTTTGCAATGCGTGGGGACGAAGAGAAGTTCCTTGAAACAGGGTTCGATGGCTATTTATGCAAACCGATCGACACGCGGGAGTTACCCGGTCTGGTGAAAGGGTGGCTGCAGCTGGACACAAAATCATGAATCAACGATTGACAAGAATCCTCTGCGTGGATGACGAACCCTTTAACCTTGAATTGCTGGAGGCATTGCTCGAAACACGCGGTTACGACATTCTACTGGCCGTGAACGGTCCGGATGCGCTGGAGCAGATCCGGACGGAGCAGATCGACCTTTGTCTTCTCGATGTGATGATGCCTGAAATGGATGGTTTCGAGGTCTGCCGCCGGATCAAGTCCGACGAAGAACATGTCAACATTCCGGTTATCATGATCACCGCATATGCCGACAAGGAAAACCGTATCCGGGGGATCGAGGCCGGGGCGGAGGATTTCATATCAAAGCCGTTTGATGGAACTGAGGTATTGTCGCGGGTTTCCATGTTGCTGAGGGTAAAAAAGGCCAACGACCAGCTCCACTCAGCTTATCAAAACATCAACCGTCTCACCAATTTCGGAAAGCAGATTTCGCTCAATTTCAATCCGCTCCATTACCATTTCATGGACAACATCAAACTTATTATCAGCCAGATAATTGCCGTTTCACCTGAACAGATCGATCACCCCCAAAGAGTACTTGTCGCCCTGCATAACCTGAACGGGGAATCTACCTGTCACCTCTTCAGTCACAGCAACGGCGCCATTACCATGACTTCTCTTCCACCCTCCATCTGCCGGCATCTTGAACGATTGGCATCCGGAATAGAATCGGTGTGGCTTAATCAATCCGATCTGCAGGATGGTTACCAGGAATTGCAGGCCAAACTGGGCGAGCATATGGCTATTCCGCACAACATGGTCTGTCATCAAAGCAGCCAGATTACCTTTTGTGCCCTTGATTACGGTCGCCCGATCAACAGATACGATGCTGAGGTGCTTGATACCATTGTTGCGCAGAGTCTTTTTATCAAGTCTCTTTCTGAGCAGATTCGTGAAACCGAGGACGCCTTCAGCTACACCGTATTCTCACTTGCCAGGGCGGCCGAGGTCAACGATGACGATACCGGCGAACATATCCTGCGGGTCGGTGATTACTGCGCGCTGCTGGCAGAGCAGATGGGCATGCCGGCAGAGTTCATTTCGCTTATCCGTCGGCAGTCCATCCTCCATGACGTTGGCAAAATGCACTTATCTTCGGAAATATTGAAAAAACCGGGCGCGCTTACACCGGGGGAGTTTGCTCTGGTCAAGCTGCATCCGGTCAACGGGGCCAAAATAATCAGCGACCATGTCCGTTTGGCTCTGGCAAAAAGCATCGCCATCAGCCACCACGAGCGATATGACGGCGGCGGCTACCCGTACGGAATTTCCGGCGACCAGATCCCGATCGAAGGACGTATCCTCAGTCTGGCCGACCAGTATGATGCCATGCGCAATGCCCGCTGTTACAAACCTGCTTTTGACCATGACAAGGCATTTAATATTATAACCGAAGGTGATGGCCGCACCATGCCGCACCACTTTGACCCGCGGGTATTGAGTGCGTTCAGGGCAGTTCATGGACGGTTTGCAGAGGTATTTGAAGGGGGCAATCAATGACCGGGGCGCAGGAAAAGAGCAGAACTATTCTGGCTATTGACGATACTTACCTTGCCAGTATGGAGAATACGGTGGCGGAACGGACTTCCGAACTGGCCAATGCCCTTGAATCCCTGGAGCGGGAAAATGAGGCACAAATTCAGTCGGTCGTGGATTTAGTAGCAAGTGAAGAAAAATTTAAGGCAATATTTAACGGTGCGAGTGATGGTATACTGGTGATGGATCCGGAATCCGACAAAATCTTAATCGGCAATGAAACGTTTTGCCGGATGCTTGGATACAGAGAAGAAGAGTTATCCTCTCTGCGGATGCAGGATTTACATACTGAAGAAGATCTGCCGTATGTTAGGGAACAATATATTAAACAACAGAACGACAAGATGGCTGTGTCAACGAATATACCGGTAAAACGGAAAAACGGCACAGTCTTTTATGCGGATATCAACGCAGCTCAAATAACTATTGCCGGGAAGCAACATTTAGCCGGATTTTTCAGGGACATTTCCGAACAAATTGTGGTGGAGAAAGCGTTACGGCAGTCGGAGGAAAAATTACGCATCATCACTTCAGCCGCCTTTGACGCAATTATTATGCTCAACGAAGACGGGAATGTCACATTCTGGAATGGAGCTGCCGAAAAGATGTTCGGGTACACCGAAGAAGAGATTTTCGGACGGGATCTGCACATGATTCTAGCCCCTCCCGCTTACAGGGAGGTTCACTGCCAGGCATTTTCTCATTTCAGGCAAACAGGTCAGGGAGCAGCATTAGACAGAACTGTAGAGCTTGCTGGGCTTCGCAAGAACGGAGACGAATTCCCGCTGGAGTTGTCACTTTCTGCGATGCAAACGAAAGGAGTCTGGTATTCGGTCGGAATTGTACGAGATATCAGCAAACGCAAACTGGCAGAAAGAAATCTGCTGGATAGCGAGGAAAAATTTCGAGTGATGGTTGAGGCTATTGATTGCTGTATGTATGTCTGTTCAAATAACTACCACATCGAATTTATGAACGACCAATTAATCAAGCGAACGGGGAGGGATGCGACCGGAGAATACTGCTATAAGGCACTTCACAATCTTGACAGCATTTGTGAGTGGTGCGTCAACGAACGGGTTTTTAAAGGTGAAACTGTCCATTGGGAGATTCAAAGCCCTAAAGATGGCAGATGGTATGAGATCAACAACTCGCCTATCCATAGAGCGAATGGTGCAATTTCCAAGCAGGCGATAATTACCGATATTACCGAGCGCATAGAGAGGATGCAGGATCTTGATGAAGCCAACCGGGAATTGCAGCAGGCCCTTGTATTGGCCGAGGCCGGCCATAAGTCCCGTAGTGAGTTTCTAGCTAACATTACGCACGAACTGGTGACGCCCCTGAATTCCATAATCGGGTTTTCCCAGATGCTGTTGGATGGTCACAAGGACCCTTTAAACGACAAACAGCGTAACTATGTACAGAAAATATTGCTGAGCGGGGAAAGGCTGAATGAGGCCTATTCCGAGATCCTCCAGATAACCGGTATACAATCCGGAATTGTGGAGCTTCAAGCAAGCCGATTCCATCTAAATAATTTGTTGCAATCGTCTGTCCACCCTTTCAAGAATAAGGCGCTCGAGCAAGGTATCACCCTGTCGATGGTGATCGAACCTCCTCCTGATACCGTGATCGAAGCGGATCTCCGGAAAATACAGCAGGTCAATTTTACTATTCTCGATAATGCATTTAAGTTCACCCCAGCGGGAGGTTCTGTAGAGATAAGCGCCCGTCTGATCTGTGGTGATGGTGGAGATGAATCGTGCGTACAGACGTGCAATGCTGGCGAGCGATCTTCGACAATCGTTATAAGTGTGACTGATACCGGTATCGGCATCAGGGTGGAAGACGTGCCAAGGTTGTTCCTACCGTTTCAGCAACTTGAGACTGTTAACACCAAGAAATACAGAGGAACCGGTATTGGTCTGCTGCTGGCTAAAAAGCTGGTTGAGCTGCACGGTGGCAGAATCTGGGTGGAAAGCGAGTTCGGTAAAGGGAGCACTTTCTCGTTTGCGATACCGATGCGGCAGAAAATCGAGAGTAAAGTATCCGCGCCCAAAGGACGCGGTGATGTAAGGCGCCTCTGTCAGCATTAATTTTTATTTATGCCATTATTAAAGTTGTTTGTCCAGAGAAGACGTACCAATACGGATTCACGCATACCCTGTGCAAAACCGTACTCCCGATGAGTTTTGATTCCCCTGCCCACCCGGCAGGCAGGCCCGGACTGCCGGCTTTACCTGTCGCGCACGCCGGATGCCGCCATCCCCTGAGACGACCCGCCTCCCACCCGCCCAACGATTTATCTTGCTTTCACACTAATTATTCTTATTCTCTCAGAAACTAAAGTTCTCCGTCGCCAACTTTTTGATAATCCCATTGGAAGCAAACATCAGAATGCAAAATATAACCAGGAATAAACATAAACTACTGTGGGGCGTATTCCTTGGCCTGCTCGGCTTTGCCGGCAACTGGTTCAAATTTGAGCTGTTCTTCAACGTGGATTTTCTGTTCGGTTCGCTGTTCGTCATGCTGGCAATCATTCGTTTCGGGACAGTCGCCGGTGTAGTTGCTGGAGTCATTGCAGCCAGTTGTACGTTTTTCCTGTGGAACCACCCCTGGGCAATCGTCATAATGACGGCAGAAGCACTGTTTGTTGCCTGGCGTCTTCGCAGCAGTGAGCGTGAGTGTCTGACGGAAGATATCATCTTCTGGCTGTTTCTGGGTGCTCCTCTGGTCTGGCTGTTTTATTTCAATATTCTGCACGTCGGGGCCCAAAGTACTCTGTTGATCATGCTGAAACAATCCATCAACGGCGTATTCAATGCGCTGCTGGCGAGCATCATCCATCTGGCGCTCAGAATTAGAAACAGGACTCCGAACAATTATCCATCCTTTCAGGAAATCCTCTTCATCACCATGGTTTCGATCATCCTGATCCCATCATTCGCGTATCTGACACTTAAAGTCAGAGATGAAATACGAGTCGGCCAGGAGCAGATCAGCGAAGCTGCCGTTCATTCCAGCACATCCGCCCGCAGCGCACTTGACCAGTGGCTGCAAGTGCACCTGCAGGACGTCAAACTCCTGTCAGCACTGCTTGGATTTCCTGCGGCCACCAACCCTGTAGAGATGCAGCATTTTGTTGAATTGGTGAAAAGCTCATCACCGGCATTTCTGAGAATGGGCGTACTTAACCGCGAAGCTGTTATTGTGGCCTATTCTCCTCTGGTTCAAAACGGCATATCCAACATCGGAATAAGGTTTGCCGATCGCCCTTACATCCCGATCCTCAGGGATACTTTAAAACCTTACATCCCGGATATGGTACCGGGCAAACTGGCCGACAAGGTACCAATACTCCCGCTACTGGTGCCGATGGCAGATACAAACGGCTACGCCGGCTACTGTGTCGGGATTGCAGATCTCTCGAAAATAAAACTCCTGCTTTCAGACCTTGTAACCCGCCAGCACGAAAATATTACAATCCTGGATCGAAACGGCAATGTGGTGGTCAGTACCCGCGAAGACCTGAAAACCATGGAGCATTTTCAGCGCCCTTCCGGCGCCTCGATCCGTCAAATCAGGGAGGGGTATTTTCACTGGATTCCGCAAATCAAAAAGGGATCCAGCATTATGAGCCGCTGGATGAGTTCGTTGTTTGTCAGTGAAACGATTGTCAGTACCGAACTGCCCTGGAAAGTTGTGGTGGAGATTTCGCCGCGGCCCATGCTGGAAAAACTATCGAACAGCTCAATCAACGCCTTCCTGATGATGGCCTCGATTATCATACTGTCGGCCCTGTTCGCCCGATTTATCAGCAGAAGCTATGTCAGACCGCTGCAACTGCTTCAGATGGAGACACAACATATTCCAGAGGTTTTTGATGAGCAGTTCTCCGGATTTGAAAGCCACACCAGCCGTATAAAAGAACTATACGGATTAAATGAAAATTTCCGCCAGATGACAAACACACTGCATGAAAAAATGCAGGAGGTGCGCAAAGCCGACAGGGAGCGCATCGCCAGTGTGGAGACGGAAAAGCAGCACCTCTATGAGAAAGAGATGCTGGTGAAAGACCTGCATGACGGCATCGGCGGGTTGATTACAAAAATATCCATGCTGGCCCAGTATGCCAAATCAAACAACACCTTTGAAGCCTACGATGAAATTATGGATAAAATCCTTGCATTAGCCTATGAAGGTGGCATAGAGATTCGATCGTTCATGAACAGCCTGGAAAGCGACCAGCCTGCCTGGGGCGACCTGTTGGCGGAACTGACGGAGCATTGTGAGCGGATGATTGAGCATAGTGACATAGCCCTTTCCATATCCAGTTCGATTGCGCCAGGCGCCCCGGGAGCAGGTGTATTCCGCTACGTCAATATCGTGCGCATCTTCCGTGAGGCTGTAGCCAATATCGTCAAACATTCCAATGCCCACACGGTGCGTTTTGCATTAAACATAACGCAGGAACGTTTTTCTCTGGTACTGGCGGACGATGGCGCAGGCTATGACGTAACCTCCGTTCGGAAGCGCGGTGTCGCCAACATGTACAGTCGGGCAGCTCTGCTGGGAGCTGATTTCTCTATTGAATCAGCGCCATCCGAAGGCACATCGGTTACCCTGTCGATGCAAACAGGAGAAACAGGAGTGGAGAGACCATGCGCGTAGCAATCGTTGAAGATGACTCGGTCACCCGCGAGACCCTCAAACTGTTGCTGGCAAACGAGCCGCAGATAGACGCCGTACAGGCGTTCGAATCAGGCGAAACTTTTCTGGGAAATAGTGATAATTTTGACACCGATGTGCTGCTGGTGGATCTCGACCTGCCCGGCATGCATGGCACCGAACTTATCGAGAAGGTCAAGCGGGAACGTCCCGAACTCGATATCCTGGTGTACACCATCTACGAAGATCGGGAAAATGTTTTCGCCGCCATAAAGGCCGGGGCCTCCGGCTATATTCTCAAAGGTCGCTCCGCCCGGGATCTGATCGATTCTTTGCTGGTACTCCAGCAGGGAGGCGCCCCCATGAGCCCCCGCATCGCCCGCAAAGTCCTCGGAGAATTCCAGAAAATCGCCGTTGAAGAGAACCCCCTTTCACCCAAGGAAAACCGCATCATCCGCTACATTGAGGAAGGGCTGACCTATAATATCATCGCCGAACGACTGGGCATCAGTCCGCACACCGTTCATAACCACATCAAGAACATCTATGGCAAACTCCACGCCGGTAACCGCGTTGAAGCACTTAACCGAGCCAGAAAAATAGGTATACTCTAATACCAGCCGACACAAACCCGCCTGCCCCCTCTCATCTCAGCATTAAATAGCCCGAAAATAGCCCGCCTATGGCCATTACTATCAACCCGCGCAGCTGATAACGTGCCAACGGTACAACTCTTATTTATCAGGAGCGAGCCATAGATGACTATCAGGACCCTGTGCGTAGATGATGACTCTACTGTACTTAACGTTCTCAAAGATTTTTTAGCCTCAAAAGGTCATCAGGTATTTGCCACAACATCGGTTCAGGAGGCTATTAAAGCCCTGGGGGCAGGAGAAACATTTACCTTCTGCATCAGTGATTACCAGATGCCGGAAATGAACGGCGATGACTTTCTCAGAATTGTTGCAGACAAAAGCCCGGCCACGGTCAGGCTGCTCATGTCCGGCTATTCAAACACGCACCTGCTCCATCAACTGACCCTGGATGGCGCCTGCAGCACGTTTATTGAAAAACCGTTTCAACTGTCCGCCCTGGTTGAAATCCTGGAAACGCACCTGCTTGTTGTGAGATCACACGTGTCCACAGAGCAGTTCATCGGTTCAGCTGACGGTGGGAATCATTAGATGTAACGAAGGTACAAAACTGGGGTTATCATCATCCTCCCGGGATTGGCGTACAGTTCAGAAACGCTGAGAATGATTTTGAAAGAAATCTATTTTCTCTGTTAAAAAGTGACAAGACCAAAGACCGAGATCGACAGGCCAATTAAACCTCAGGAGGAACACACATGATTAATCCGGAAATTCTTGTTCAACTTAACAGAACGGAAGAACAACTTATCAAGCTTCTTGATGCCGATGTTCGTGAAATTTTTGCCACCATGGTCGGGATAAATATCTCGCTTTGCCAAACAACAAACGTGCACACGAAATTCACGGATAGCGTCTCCGCCCTGGTCGGATTTGCCGGGTGTTATAACGGTATGATCGGTCTCAATACATCAAAAAAACTGGCAATATCCTTTACCTCACAGATGCTCGGGATGGAAGCTGCAGAATGCGATGAAGCCGATGTAACTGATGCTGTGGGGGAAATCGTGAATATGATGGGTGGTTCTTTCAAGCATCACTTTGTTAATAATGGTCACGAGGTACGGCTTTCCACTCCATCAGTGATATCAGGTGACGAATATGTCCTGTCGGTGGGAGTCGCACCAGACACATTGACGATCATGTTTGAATATGACACAGAGAAATTTATGGTTAGCCTTTATCTTGAAACAGGCGATTAACCAGGGGAGGGTCGGAAAATGAATATTCTGACCGTTGACGATTCCAGGTCAATTCGCTGTATGGTGAAAAACGTTTTAACCGGGGCGGGTCATACAGTTGTTGAGGCCTGTGATGGCGAGGAAGCCGCCGATCTGGCGGCCGGTTCTGATTTTGATCTGATCGTCACCGATATTAATATGCCGGGAATGGATGGCTTGGAACTGGCCAGACTACTTCGGAATTCTGACGAATATAAGTCAACTCCGATAATTTTCCTGACGACTGAAGCCAGTGAAGAATTCAAGGCAAAAGGTGAGAAAATCGGTACGACAACGTGGATTACCAAGCCCTTTAGCCCTGTCAATCTACTTGATGTTGTAATGGGACTGTCATGAGCAAAGCGACGCTGATAATAATTCTGGCTGCTGATTATCATGGATATTGACCGGATGTTTTCGGATGAGGAGCGGGATAGCTTCAGTGAAATATAGCGATATGACCACACAAGACAAAGACATGACACCATAAAAAGGAGAATAACCACATGGCGACCATCAGATCAAAAATCATCGTCAACGTCATCATCCTGCTGTTTACCATCATCGGCATCGTTGGCATGGAGTACCACAGCATTTCAAATCTGGGAAAAATGCAGGATGTAGGGGCAAAGAGGTCGGAAGATGCTCTACTCGCTTCAAGCGGGTCACGAGTTGGCTTGTCTCTCTATGGTGTCATAGCTGATGCAGTAATTAACCGCAATTTGGATGAAACGGCTAAAGTTTGGGCTGAGACCAAAGAACGCAATTTGAAGCGTCTTGATGATGTAGTAAAGATGGCAGATACAAAAGAGGAAAAGGAGTTGGCAGAAGCTGCTAAGAAAGCGGCTAACGAGATTGTCAGTATCTTTGAGACCAAGACTTTACCATTGCTAAAAACAACCGATGCAATAACCAAAGATATTAAAGACCTTGATGAAGCTACAGATAAACAAGTCAAGATTGTACGAGAAACGATGTTGAAAATTAACGAATCTATTGCCAAAGAAGCAAAGAAAGCTGATGAAGAGTTCGACGCAGAACGAAAATCAGCACTCATCGAAGCACTGATCATAGGCATTATAGGTATCTTGCTTCAGGCCGGTCTGGCAACCTGGCTGATGCGCACCATTATGAAACCTGTTGATGCCCTGCGTCTGATGCTGATGGATATATCACAGGGAGAAGGCGACCTGACCAAACGCCTTGATGACACTACCAAAGACGAACTGGCCGATGTCAGCAAATACTTCAACCTGTTCATTGAAAAACTGCGTACCATGATCAGTCAGATTGCCAGCACATCGTCACAGGTTTCATCTGCTGCTAGCCAACTGAATGCTACTGCAGATCAGATTGCCGCCGGATCGGAAGAAGTTGCCGCTCAGGCAGGCACTGTAGCTACGGCTGGCGAAGAAATGGCAGCTACGTCTGGTGATATTGCACAGAACTGCCAGATGGTGGCTGAAGGGGCACAGCGGGCGTCTCACACAGCGCAAAACGGTGCAGAGGTCGTCAATAATACCGTCCGGGTCATGGGGCAGATTGCTGAAAAAGTTCAGGAATCGGCCAGAACTGTAGAAAGCTTGGGTGCGCGGAGTGACCAGATAGGGGCGATTATCGGCACCATCGAGGATATTGCCGACCAGACCAATTTGCTGGCGCTTAATGCCGCCATCGAAGCCGCCCGAGCTGGAGAACAGGGACGAGGTTTTGCGGTGGTTGCTGATGAAGTTCGTGCTTTGGCAGAAAGAACCACCCGCGCTACCCGTGAAATAGGTGAGATGATCAAAGCCATCCAGAGCGAAACCAGAGGAGCGGTTGCCGCTATGGAACAGGGAGTTCACCAGGTTGAGGCCGGTACCATTGAGGCCGAAAAATCTGGACAGGCCTTACAGGATATTCTGTCGCAGGTAAATGATGTTGCCATGCAGATCAACCAGATAGCTACTGCTGCTGAGGAGCAGACCGCCACCACCGGTGAAATTTCCAGCAATATGCACCAAATTACAGAGGTTGTTCAGCAAACTTCTCGTGGTGCGCATGAATCCGCATCCGCAGCAGCAATGCTGAGTGGAAATGCCGAGGAGTTGCAGCGACTGGTGCGGCAGTTCAAGTTGAAAAACTTGTAATGAGCCCCATACGCACCTTGTGAAGTTAATCTGATTGATGCCAATTTACATCTGGAGAACCGCATGAAAGGCAGAATAACAAAACCCGTTGCCAGTTTAGAAAGACCCCCACCACTGTTTCCCATAGTCGGCATAGGCACCTCAGCCGGCGGGCTGGAAGCCTTGGAACTATTCCTGAGTCATGTCCCTTCAGAATGCGGCATGGCCTTTGTCGTTATTCAGCACCTGTCACCTACTCACGTCGGCAACCTGCCCGAACTTCTTCAACGCTCCACAACTCTGAAGGTTTCTCAGGTCGATAGCACCACCAAAGTTCAACCCGATCACGTATATGTCATCCCCCCGAACAAAGATATGTCGATCAGCAAGCGCACACTCTACCTGCATGATCCTGAAGCTGAGACAAAACATGGTCTGCGGCTGCCGATTGATACTTTTCTTCACTCTTTAGCGGAGGAAGCTGAAGAACAGAGCATCGGCGTTATCCTTTCAGGGATGGGTTCTGATGGCAGCAAGGGATTGAGTGCGATTAAAGAAAAGGGGGGCCTGACGCTGGCCCAGGAGCCATCTTCAGCCAAGTTCGACAGTATGCCCAGAAGTGCCATTGATGCCGGACTGGTTGACATCGTTGCCCCGGCAGAGGAGCTGCCGGCACGGATCATTGATTTTCTCGGTTGTGCCACTCCCCGCTGGAAAAGCGAACAGGATCTTCGAGAAAAGGAACAGAGCAGTTTTGACAGGATAACCACTCTGCTCAAGACCAAAACAAAACACGACTTCTCACTCTACAAGCCAAACTCACTTCTTCGTCGCATCGAGCGACGCATGTCGATCCATAAAATTGAGTCCATCACCAATTATGCCCAGTTCCTTCAGATGAACAGCCACGAAGTAGGTCTGCTCTTTAAGGAGCTGCTGATCGGCGTAACCAGCTTCTTCCGGGATCTGGTCATATGGGAGGAGTTGAAGAACGAAGCCCTGCCGAAGATCCTGGAGGCGTATCCCGAGGGGGGGGCTTTAAGAGCCTGGTCGTGCGGCTGCTCCACAGGTGAGGAGGCCTATTCTTTGGCGATGTCGTTCAGGGAAGCTCTGGACCAACTCCAGCAGCCGGAGGATTACAGCCTGCAGATCTTTGCCACCGACCTGGATGCCGACGCCGTTGAAAAAGCCCGTAGAGGACTCTATACCGCCGCTATCGAAGCTGATGTCACTCCGGAACGGCTCCAGCGGTTTTTTATCAAGGAAGACAATAAGTATCTGATACGCAAAGAGATCCGTGAGATGGTCACCTTTGCCCAACAGAATGTGGTCATGGACCCGCCTTTTACCAAACTGGATATCCTGATCTGCCGCAATCTTCTGATATACCTGACTTCAGAACTGCAGAAGAAACTGATGCCGCTGTTCCACTACAGCCTTAAACCGGGCGGACTGCTCTTTCTGGGGAGTGCCGAGACCATTGGCTCACAAACCGAACTATTTTCAGCCGCACATAACCGATCAAAGCTGTACTGGCGCAACAATCTAAAATTGCGAGCCGACTCGATTACGTTTCCATCCTCCTTCATATCCCACTCTATAGCATCATTGCCACAGGAGTCCCTTATGCTCAAAACAGCCGACAACTTTCAGCAACTGGCTGACAATCTCATCCTGCAGCATTGCTCGGCACCGACAGTATTGGCCACAGACCAGGGAGATGTTATCTACATCAGCGGTAAAACCGGCAAGTACCTTGAACCTGCGGCAGGCAAAGCGAATATGAACATTTTTGCCATGGTTCGAGAAGGGATACGCTATGAACTGGGGACCGCCTTCAGCAAAGCATTGCAGCAGCGTGAACCGGTCACGGTGCGGGGCACTCTGGTAGACGCACATAACTACACCCAGACCGTTGACATGATGTTCATGAAGATCGAAGAGCCTGAAGCGTTACGTGGCATGGTGCTGATAGTCTTTAGGGATGTGTCACTCGTACCAAAGGCACGTCGCAAAAAGACGGGAACACTTCCCGATAGCAAGCAGGTTGAAGAGCTTGAACAGGAACTGCTGAAATCCCATGAAGAGGCACGTACCACCCGTGAGGAGATGCAGACCACCCACGAGGAGCTGAAATCCACAAACGAAGAGCTGCAGTCCACCAATGAAGAGTTGCAGTCTACCAACGAAGAGTTGACCACTTCAAAAGAAGAGATGCAGTCCATGAATGAGGAGCTGCAGTCGGTAAACGCTGAGCAGTCAATCAGACTGGATGAGTTTATGCGGGTCAACAACGACATGGAGAATCTGCTGAACAGCACCGAGATCGTCACGGTCTTCCTGGATAATCATCTGCAGGTACGACGTTACACCACCGGGGCCAACAGGCTGTTCAAGCTGATACCGGGTGATGTGGGGAGACCACTGACAGATATAGTCTCGGATCTGGACTATCCCCAGTTGTATAACCACGTACAGGATGTACTGAGAAAGCTGATTTCCGTTGAAAACATGGTGCCAACCCACGACGGTCGCTGTTTCATGGTGCGGATCATGCCATACCGCACCATGGACAAGGTGATTGATGGCGTGGTGATTACCTGCATCGACATCACCGCGGCAAAGAAAACCGAACACGAATTATTGGATAAAATTGCAAAACTTGAAGCGCAAATCGCAGGCTGATTCAGGAGATCACGTAATGGCCGTTGATAGGGAAAATCCAAACAGTACCGCTGAACTTCGTGCGGATGCAGTGGCACAAGTTGCTGCGAGAGCTGTAGCCAGTGCCCCCCTGAGCGATCTGGATGTCAAACGGTTATATCATGAGTTGCAGGTCCACCAAGTCGAACTGGAGATGCAGAACAAGGCTTTACATCTTACAAAACTTGAGTTGGAGGCGACACGTGACAGTTATTTCGCCCTCTATGATCTTGCGCCTGTCGGCTACCTTACCCTCAACAAAGACGGGCTGATCCAGAAGGCTAATCTCACCGCGGTTACCATGCTTGGTGTTGAAAGAGATGCTCTGACCAACAAGCCGATTCAAAAATTCATTTTCAGCGATGATGTTGATTCATATTACCTGCAGAGCAGAAGTGCCGTTGAAGCAGCGGAGGACTTTACACTCGAACTGCGCTTTATGCAGGCCGATGGTTCACCGTTCTGGGTCAGTCTTCAGGCTTCCCTGCAAAACGATGACGGGTTCTGGATTGCCTTTAACGACATAAGTATCCGCAAGCAGTTGGAACAGTCACTACGGCAGGCAAACGAGACTCTTGAAGAACAGGTTGCATATCGAACTAACGAACTTTCCAAATCTGTAACCAGCCTTGAACAGGAGAACACTGAACGTAAAAAAGCTGAGGCAGAAAAAGCAAACCTCGAATATCGGCTCAACCAGGCACAGAAGATGGAAGCGATCGGGCAACTGGCCGGCGGTGTAGCCCATGATTTCAATAACAAGCTCATGGCGATTCTGGGCAATGCAGAACTTGCCAAAATGGATATTCATGACAGTGACATGGTAATGAATTATTTGAACGAGATACGACGAGCCGCCGAACATTCCAGAGATATTACCTATCGACTGCTGGCTTTCTCACGACAACAGGTTGTCACCCCCCAGGTGCTGGATGCAAACAAGATAATTGCTGATGCCCTTAAATCTCTTGCCCGTCTCATTGGTGAACATATCTCCATATCATTTGAGCCTTGCGATAACCTCTGGAACATCCTGATGGATCCGGTACAACTTGACCAGGTTGTTATGAATCTGGCCATCAACGCCCGGGATGCAATGCCGGACGGTGGATCGTTAATCATTGAAACCAGAAATACTACCTGTGACATAAGCAGCAGTTCCAGCATTGATGCTATTCCAGGTGATTACGTCATGGTAACGTTCAGTGACACCGGAACCGGAATGGATAAGAAAACGTTGAAGCATATTTTTGAACCTTTTTTTACAACAAAGGAAGTCGGCAAAGGAACGGGACT
>Ga0194037_1000723_pt1 | contig 25540 bp, 24 predicted proteins | sample JunL306m_MetaG_FD_148653 | JGI IMG/M metagenome (GOLD analysis project Ga0194037, IMG submission 148653) | Anoxic zone freshwater microbial communities from boreal shield lake in IISD Experimental Lakes Area, Ontario, Canada - Jun2016-L304-6m | ecosystem: Environmental > Aquatic > Freshwater >...
CTTGAAAAGGTTCGCTAGGATTTATGGCTGCAGGAAAAATTCCGACCCACTCACCTCCCTCAGTAATGATTAAGGATTGATCAAAAAATCGATCTTCATGATAAGAAAGGAATTGACGAGTGTGTAAAAAAGTACCTTGCAAGGTTTTCTCACAAAAAAGATCCCAGGCGACAGCTTCTTCTTTGTTAAATAGTCGTATATTTAACTCCATCACAACTTTCTAAAGTACGTTCAAAATAGGTTAATTACTCAATAAATATAAATAAAATCCCTACTTTAGAGTTATAAAAGTTCTGTCTGGCAAGATCTCAGAACGTCTAATTTCATACGATTTTTCTTTAGCCCATTCTCTAAATGCCATGGTTTCACCCGGATAACGTGGATCATTTAATTCATCCATCACAATAACGCTCCCAGGAACCAATCTTTCATTAATAGCATTGAGCGCTGCAATTGTTGGCTCGTAAAGCGCAAGATCAAAGTAAGCCATTGCAACCACGCTGGCCTGATTGCTATCTATATACATCCCTACCGTTTTGCTAATATCGCCTTCAATTAATTTATGAGTAACAGCATGCCCCATAGTATTTTCTTGTCGATGATAAGCTAACAACTCCTCTAAAAATTGTGGGTAAGTTTTATTAGTTGTATAACCTTGCTCTTTAATAGTGTCTGATAACAAGTCTTTATCAGAGAATCCGCTATAGCCATTGAAAGTATCAAATCCGATAATTTTTCGGGATGCGTTATAAGGCTCAAGCATAGCTCTCATAGATTCAAAAACAACCATATCCTGACCAAGCCAAACACCAAAAACATAAATATCTCCAGGAATACTTCGAATTTTTAAATAAGCTTCATGCAAAAAAAATAATTTTGAGAGTGCCGAAGATCTCGCAAAAAGACCAAGGTTAGTTAGTAATAAATCATCCGAAAAAGGCCGATTTTTAAATAAATCTCGTAATTTATCTCTAGCTTCTTCTTGAGAAATTGAAGTATTGTTGTGCAACTCGTAGCTAAATTTTTCAGTCATTTTAAAATCCATTAATTAATCGTTCGGCGTAACCAAATCCACTTTTTCCCATATCATTACCGTTATAAAATAGGTACTCCTTATTTTTATATCTTAAAGGTGCTGTATAGCTAAGTGATCTTGAATCCCAGCCATTTTTGGATACGCCTATTCCAACCTCCGAATCCTTGCGTATCCAATTTATGCCATCTACTGACTCTGCAAATCCTGGCAAATATGTAGCCCGAAGAGTGCCTACCGTGTAATACATCACATATTTCTGTTCAACCTTATGAACTCTAGGCCTGCCTATTCTATATTCATCCTCAACAAAATCTATACAAATGGTACCCAATTTATCAAAATTAATCCCATCTGTTGACTCAATATAACGAGTTTTATACTGCGGGTATTGGGTACCTTTTATTTCAGCCCAATCACTACCGACGCCATACCAAACTTTCCAGATTCCATTCTCAATCATTACTGAATGGATAGCTCGAAAAAATAACCCTTCATCCGACCTATCCATAACAGGAGCAGATGAATATTTTTCAAATGTATTGCCCCCATCATCACTTAATGCAAGCCCAGTAAATGCGAGGAACTTTACCTGATCAACAAGCTGAAAGCCAACGTAATACATAAAAACTTTTCCATCATGGCGTATTACATCGCCTAAAATCACCCCGTTGTCATCAAAAGTACCAGGCTGCCCAATATCTATAACTGGTTTTGATGAAACCTGAATCACTTTTGATGGATTTAATGCATCAACATCTACAAAACCAATTCTACTAACTCCCTTTGCATCTCGAAAACCAGCAAAAACTCTTATCACTTCATTATTTAGTAGAAATGGGGTTGGGGTTAGGGCTGAATCAACGGCCCAATTCATACGTTCATCTGGGGCATAAACTAGCCCCTTCTTGATCCAATCCATAATTACACTCTCACCTTAAACAGTCGCAAGCTTCCCACTTTCGAAATTTCTGTACTCGATTCTTGTAATACAGAGCCAAGTGGTACATCCTTTTGAATAAGCGCTCCCGCCCCAATAAAACAATCTTTTCCAATATTAATGTTATTAATAACGGTACTATTCACTCCTAAAAATGAAGACTCACCGATATTGCAAAAACCTGAAACAACAACGTGAGACGATAAGAAGCAGTGATCTTGTATTGTTGAGTTATGCCCAATATGATTTCCACTCCACAAAACAACATTATTTCCAATCTTTACAAAAGGCTGAATAGTGTTGTCTTCAAAAATGAAGCAGTTTTCACCAATTTGGGCATTTCTCCATATAAATGCCTTTGAGCTGATATAACTCGCTATTCGATAGTTTTTATTTTTTACTTGTACATATAGATGAGATCGAACTCGATTAAGTTTAGTTGAGCTTGCAGCTGCAAAAGCCCAATAATCAATAGGTGGAAATTTTAGCTCTAACTCATCAAGCGGAATAACAGGAAGTCCGGCAATAAATTTACTCGTAATGAATTGACGATCTACTGCGAATCCAACAACTTCAAACTCAGAATCAAACGTAAAATATTCGCAAGCAATCTCAGCAGTTTCCCCTGCGCCAACAATCACCAACTTTTTAGTCTTATCCATACGGAGCCTTCGGGGTTTCTGAATATTTTTATTACCAAATATCCTAATTTAGCATGGTTAAAGTTATTAACTCGGGAGATCTTGGATTAATCGAGATAATTCGGATAATCTTCTAAAAATGTCTTCGAAATCGACCCCATAAACCAGAATTTATCCCCATGCTTATCACTCAATGAATTAGGCAAAGGGCCAGGGAAATGCGTCCTTGAATCCTTTTGCGATGTCAGCTCAATCATTTCAATAGCTGCCTCCTCAATTTGCTTTGAACTGTTCTTAATCGCAATAATAGTTTTTAGAGATTGCAATGTTGAGTTGCTTTCATAAATAGGTGAACTAAGCTGCTCACTTAAGGGAACAATTGCATTTCTAGATTTGCAGTAGTAAGAAACTGGCAGGCATATGTCATCTGAAGTCCCAAACAATGCATACATTACAGGCCAATTTGTCACCAGCCTTGGAACATTGAAGTAAAACGGAAAATCCGAAGGTCCTGATGCAGTACAAATCGCAAAACGGGCAGTAGCCAAAAGATAAAGATCGATATAGTGCGGCCTAGAAGCATTGCTGAAAGGCAAATCAATAACTCTTTGCATATTCTTGCGACGCAATGGAGTCATTGATGTATCGCCAATCCTAAAAACCCAACCGCCATTTAATGTGATTGCATCAATTGCGCCATTATAGGTATCAATATCTGCGTTTCTAATTGAGTTATCAGCCCCTTCACGAACATGCATGACAACATACCAATCATTTTCTTCCAGCCCAAAACTTTGAAGAAATAGCTCAAGCTCAGTTTTTTGAGTTGTAGTGAGATCAAATGCTTTGGCGCCAGTTGCCGCCCATGATGCGAGATATCTTGCCCTCCCCCTCTCCTCTTGGTAACCAAAATATTTTTTTGTGACCAAAAATGGGAAAGAATCCTGCACAAAATTAAGCAAGTCTGGGCGTTGCCCCGCGCTCAAGTCAACAGAGATCGTTCTTTCAATGATGCCTGGCATCAAATCCTGATAAAAACTAGACATTCTGTCTCGGCTTGAACTGCAAAGTGCTATCTTCGGCTGATTCCCAAGAGAGCGAAAACGAAAAATTTCAAAATCAAAAAAGATTTGGCTATGGCCAATAGATGCGGTTACATGGTCTCCAAAGATCACATCATAGCCAAGGATCCCCATAGATTTTAATTTGCCACTACGAAAGTGTTCATATGAAGCATTAATGTCTAAAAGCGATTCCCATGACTTTGTAAAATAATAGCAGTAATGGAGCAATTTCCAGGGTACAAACAAATATGGATATTGCGTAGTTATATTCTCTAGAAAATTATATATTTTAGGTAGCTCTCCTCGTGCAAAAGCAATCTCAAAAAATGTGCGGGAGGCAACGATCAAGTGATTATTTAGCTTAGTATCGTTTGAATTAATTAGCGCTGCAAGGCGGCTGGGATCAAATGCTAGCACGCATGCATAAATATTAAAAAAGTTTGAAGTAGTTGAATTAATTGGTCTTGCGATAGCTCCAAGTCCAAATAAAAATTCTGAAACAATCCTACGGAAAACGACACATAACCAGTGATCTGAACTTAATAGCGTTTTCGAGGCAACCTTAAGAAACTTAGCTGTGATCATTTACACTTCCCAATTTTTCATAACTAGCGCCCCTAGATACTAAGCTGCGAAGATACTTATTTCGTGTTCATAATTTTTAACGGCAGCTTTGGAAGACGCGCCAAGACTCTCAATACTAACCATATGCACTCGGAGTACATCCTCGATTGAATCCAGGCCTTAGTCAGATTAGAGTACGCCCGCAAGTAATCCTTCCAGCTTAAATTTTTAGACCAGCTAGTTTGCGTTACGCGATACGCGCCGAATTTTTCAGCGCAAACATAGCCAAGTCTTCCATCTCCAAGAACCCGGATAACCATATCGAAATCATGAAGAAAGCCAAGGGATTGATCAAACTTGGCATACGCCCTTTTTACTAACCAGCTACAACCTGCGGCGGGGATACCATGCATGATGAAATTAGAGTTACTTCGACAGAACTGGTCTTTGGGCGCCCCCATTTCACTGAAAATGACACCCAACTTATCTATACAATCTACTGTATGGCCATGAAAAGAGAGGCCAAATCGCAGGACATCATCCATCTGTCGTTTAATCTTTTCCGGATACATAATATCGTCACCAGAAAACAGGCAAACATAATCTCCTTTGCACTGCTCTAACAATAATTCAAAATGTCTGCTGCCTAGATTTTCATTTGATAATTTATAAAAACGGATTTTTTCAGGAAACTTATCTGCATATTCTTTAACTATGATTGGTGTCAAATCACGTGAACAATCATCTGAGATAACAATTTCATAGTTTGGATAAGTTTGATCAAGAATCGAATCGAGAGCGGCTGCAACATAAAGCTCTTGGTTGTAGACGGGCATAAATACAGATACTAGTGGCTGACTGTTCACTTGAATATCATTTATTGCGAAGGACTGATCTTGATCAATCACCACTAACCCCGCAGACAAAAGGAGAGCATTTAAACACTATTGAGCGGTCTAATGAGGGCGATAAGATGCAAAATCAGCACTCACATTTTTTTAAAAATGCGTCCACATCTGAAAAATCAAAACCTTTCAAATCACTTATTGTCTTATCCCACCAATTAGAAGAGAGTAATCTTAAAATAACGTCATCTGGGAATCGATATTTCAAAATCCTTCCGGGGTTGCCCACAATGATCGAGTAAGCCGGAACATCAGTAGTGACAACTGCGCCTGCGCCAATCACTGCGCCAGTCCCAATTTTTCGGCCAGGAAGTACTACCGCATTATCGCCAATCCAAATATCATGCCCCATTTCGACGTGGTATTGAGGGTTCTGATCCTGACCTTGAATATAAGCATCCTGATCTACAATTGTTTCGCCATAGATTGCCAAGGTATTTCTAAATGCAACTTCATGGCTAGTTACCAGCCGGTAATCATGATTGAGACCACCGATTGAAACACGATTGCCAAAAGTGCAGTAGTTTCCGGTCTTTGATCGTGACATAAAAGAATGACACCCTATTGCAGCATAGCGCCCAACTAGAGATCTGGCGATTGTGGAGTGACTGCCAACCATATTACCGCCGGCAAGAAAACTATTTGTAATCCGTCCAGCAAATTCTATGCGGATAAAAGGGGTGCCTATCAAAAGCGATTCAAAATTTTGATTGGCTAGATTTTCTATATATTCATATTCAAGCATTTTTTTCCTTTTGTAAGGTCAGAAAATCAAGTATCTTGACCGTACTTTATATAGCCACCATCAAATACTATTGATTCTCCATTCATATATATTGCGGTATTGCTAATCATAAATCTGCCAAAAGTAGCAATATCTTCAACAGTTGGAATTTTTCCCTGTACATGCCTTTTTGAGACGCTTTCTAACTGCTTTAGCCTCTCAGCAGTATGTGCACCGTCACCCTTAAAAAATTCAGACAACAAAACGCAATTCCAAATGCAGCCTAATTGAAACACTTCGCTTGTTAAGACCGGAAGCAGACTAGTTACCATTGATTTTGTAATACTATAAAAGCGTGGGGATTGGTTTTGGCCACTTAATGCTACTGTAGATGAAAAGGTAATCATTCTGACATTTAAGTCCTGCTTGCCGAGAGACATGAGCACATTATTGATAGCAAGTAATGGATAAACCTCAACTACAATCCCTTTCGATATCAAAGCGGAGGCGGAAAGATCTTTATCAGATACCGACGGACGAAATCGCTGGCAAAAGAAAATTGCCTTAGGCACTCCAAACTCCTGGATGCATTTCTGAAATGCATCCTCGGTTTCTTCTGCATAGGCTAAGTCTATATGCCTATCGCACGATGAATTGCGTCCAAAACTAATGATTGAATGATCTGATCCTAATTCCTTAGAAATGGCTTGTGCAAGCGGGCTACTTCCACCAACTAGCCAGATTGTTGAATTAGTTGAGCTCATCTGCTTTAGCGAAGATTGTTGAGTTCTCATTAAATGGTCCCGCCTTAATTTCATAGAAAATCGTAGAAGGGGCTAAAAATTTGACTAAGTGAACAGTGTTTGCTGGAATTAATAACAAAGAACCCGCTTTAAGCTCTACCTTCTTCTCTGCGTTTTTGGATAAATAAGTAACTATCATCTCACCACGTATCAACATCATGAACTCATCGCATGGGTGAGAGTGCGCAGGAAATTCCATGGCATCATTTGCCTCAATCATCATTATATGTAAGGGTGATTGAGCATTAGGATGTAAACAAATACGGCGTAATCCATTAGAACCAAAAGGGATCTCTGTAAGTGCCTGAGTGACATCATCTTCACAAGCTGGCGATGGCATATAGCGCACAGATTTAGTCACACTCATTTCAAACCCTTGGAGTAGGTGTCGGTGCATATCCTTGCTTTAATACTACTTGATCCCCATTCATAGGTAAAAGAAAGGTTACTTTTGATTCATCCATGTCAGTCTGACGAACAATGCGATCCCAGAATCGCCAAGCTAGTACAACGCATAAAAATTCTTCTCCCGAACCAAGTGCGGATCGTGAAACGACAGGAATATCGCCAACTGGGGCCAATCTACCCTGTCTTAGGGAATTATCATCAACAATAAATGCAACTCGACCTTCAAGATCAAGTGAACGCATCAGTACTATAGAGGTTGCGGAAGCACCATATACACATATGGTCTTACCACTAGCCAAAGCCTCGCTAATATATCTATTAATTAGCGTACGTCGATTGTTAACAAAATCTTCTAGGTCCTTATATAACTTGGCTGAATACAGACCAGATTTCTCTTCAAGATCGAGTAACTCTTTGACGGCTTGAGACTGAACTACCTGCGGAGATGATGAGTCTTGGCTAATTTTTTTAGCCACAACTCGGATACTCCCACCTTTTGTAATGACTCTGACCACATCCTCTATTTCAAATCCGTTTTTATTAAGAAAGTTAATCAGCGGCTTTAATGAGTGATAACCAACATGCTCATGGTAAATGTAGTCAAAAACTCTTTGGTCAATAGTATCTAATGCATAAGATACCTCAAAGACAAATAATCCAGCATCACTAAGTAACGTTTTTACGCCCTCTAGGATCTCAATCAAGTGGTCGCTATGTGAAAATACATTATTTGCAAAAATAACATCAGCGTAACCATGTTGCTTTAAAAGATGCTCAGCTAGGGTGGGCTCAAAAAAGCCTTGAACGCACGAAACACCATTCTGGTTAGATACCTTTGCACAGTACTTTGAAGCATCTACTCCTAGCACTTGGTGTCCAAAGCGAGCAATCTTGCTCAAAAATAAACCGTCATTACAACCCACATCTACACAAAATCTCTTATGTATCCCATCGCGCTCAAAATACTCCTGCATGAAATTGGAGTATTTTTCAAAGTGCTCGTTCAAATCAGGGGAAGAGGATGATAAGTAGATATAGTCCCCAAAAAGAAGTTTTGGAGAAACAATATCTAACAACTGCAAATAGCCGCAATCCTCGCACTGATAAAGATCCATTGGAAAGTAAGAGCCTTTATGCTGCGAATGGCCTTTATACCTAAAAGCGTCAACTGGAGGGCATGCAGGCATCGGCAATCTCAGAACTAAAGCCTTAGAGTCACACAAACTGCAGGATGTTCTATGATAAAAATCTGGCAACTCAAGCCTCACATTTCAATGAATTGAATAAATACAGCATAGGTTTTTTCTACTAACATTGATCCAACTCAAGCGTTAATCAAAATAGATAAATGAGTGGTCACCGGTATACCCTGACATTTTAAACCACCAATCCCAGTCCTCTGGCGTATTAAATTGCTCGCAAGTAACCTGCCAATAGAGTAAGTTCGTTTTTTCTACTTCATTTCTATAAGATTCAACGCAGATATACTTTCGCTTACCAACCCGCTCAATTCCGCGCAATGCTTTTTCTAGCTCTTGATTGTGTAGGTTATGAAATGTATTAATTGAAAAAACAAGATCAAATTCTTTATCCGCATAAGGCAAATGATCTGCAGATCCAAGATCAATAAGATCTTTTACATCTGGGTGTGCATGCTCAAGTGCATAAGTCGAGATATCTAAACCTCTAACTTTTAAACCAGGCAAGGCCTTCATCAGCTCCACCATCTGAAATCCTTTACCGCAACCAATATCTAATACCGAGTCGCCAGCTTTGAGGCCGTAGTATTCAATCATCTGGTTAGCAACTGGCGCCCAGCGACCAGGCATATATTTATAACCGCCATAGTTAATGCGCCGATCTCCATCCCAATAGTCATAAGCCCACTGCTTAGCAAGCTGGGCAGCTTTTGCTTTTGGAAACTCTGGATCATTTACACGCGCTAAATAATCACGCTGTGTAGCCTTGTGAACGGAGGAAAGCAGATCAATGTATGCCAAAAGAAAATTCCTTATCAATATAGGCTTGCGCCTCTTCTAGTCGTTGCTTAACAAAGCCTTCACCCATAGCATCTTGAGCAACCGCCTTCATTTGAAGTAAGCGATCTGGTCGTAACACTGAAAGCATAATACATAACCACTTTAGCCTAAGAATTGGACCCAGAGCAGCGCTTCTAGCACATAATTGCTCGCCGCCATACGGAACGACCGCCTGAAAGAATAGCTTAGCAAGGCTAGGGGCAACTGGCATCCGCGGCTGTAGAGAAAAGTCAACTGCAGCCTTTGCAGGGTCATCCCATCCTGCAAACTCAAAATCAAAAAACTTTACCCCATCAGCAGATCTAAATGCATTATGAAAGCCAAAATCACTTGGTGACACACAGCAATCTTTGGAGCTAATAGCATCTTGAATCTGGCCTTTATCAATCAGCGCTTTAGTTTGATCTGCAAGTACATCAAAATCCTGAAAAATTTGTTGTACTAGTAAATTGGCTTGCACTCTGAACTCCACAGGGAGATGTTCTGTACTTAATTTTTTTAGCCTTCCAGAGACATTATCAAGGTGTTCACTTAAACTCAGAAAACCCTCTGCCGCAGACTGCCTTATATACTCTTTTGCAAGTAATGAATCAGCATTCAGTAAGCGAAAAAATCTGCCTGCATGCATAACATCTTGCTCGGATGGACTTTGGTTTACAGGATAGGGTTGGCCATCTATATATTCCAACACAACGCAGCGATACTGCTCATCTTCTGCCAGTAGCTTTGGAACATAGCTTGGAGCAACTTTCTGGGCATAACGTAAAAACTGTATCTCCGCCAACATGCGATCAGTAAGGCCTCTTGCTGCATACCCTTTAATCACAAAGCGCTTTGAGCTCTTAGCGCCAACACTGCAACTAAAGACCTGATTATTAATTCCGCCATGGAGAGGAATCAGACTATCGACTGAAGCCTCAAGCTTCTGTGCCCAATGCAACGCAAAGTCTGGATAGACTATGCTTGCTTGATTAGGGCGGGTAGGCTCGTCCATTGGGAAATAGTGGTGTGGTGAGTAGAAACCTTTTCATTAGAAATGTCAGGCGCAAATAAAATGCCTCGGGTTGTAGACGGAAATTGGGCGGCCTCTAAAACTTCGGGCAAATCATCGAGGAAAATCTCGCAGCCCAATTCTTTAATCATTTGCACCTTCTGATCCCGAGTCTCAAGAAAAAATACTTGATCGTTTATAAATAAGCCATGGCTTTGTACTGTCTCTTTCAACCAAGCTCTAGCAGCAGCATGAAGATCATGAGGAGTGCCTGCGTAAGGCTTTTTACTGCGATGACTAACAATAAATAATTCGTGGCCAAGGGCACTTAGCTCAAGCATAGTCTCAATAGCACCTTCATAAGCTTGTGCATATCGCATCCCTGGGCCATAAAGCTCACCCTGAAAAGCGGTCCACTCTACTTCTCGGGCCTGCATTCTTAGATAGTCTCGCACTCCCAGCTTGGTTCGTAGCACTAAATCTGGAAGCTCAAACATTTCTTCTGCCAGCTTTGTAATTGCGCTGTCGTAACAAGCGATTGTGTTATCGAAATCTAAGCCAATGCGCATAAGCAGTCCAATTTACTGGCAGACTCGAAGAGCGGCACGCACAATACTGTCTGCGTCAATCTCAAAGTATTGGCGAGCATATTCTTGAGAGCCAACTACTGGCATAAATTGGTCTGAGGTTCCCAAGACCTCAACTCTTTTTTGTAGGCCGCTTCGAGCAATCAAACTTAATACCGATTCACCAAAGCCACCCACCTTAGAATGCTCTTCTACGGTAACTAATGCATCAAAGCGATTAAGTAACCCATTGATTGCTGTCTCAGAGAAGGGTTTAACTGTGTGCATTAAAACAAGTTCAGCAGATACTCCTTGCTCAGCAAGAGTCTTGACAGCCAAGGCAGCCTCACTACTGATAGTACCTGTTGCCAAAATGCAGACTTGGCTTCCCGACTTTAGACACAGGCCATTACCAATTACAGGTATAGCATTATCACCGGAGAGATCTGTCTCGCCCTTCTTACCAATGCGGATATAGGTTGGACTGCTACTTTCTATTGCCATACGAAGACAGGCACGCAAAGATTTTGCATCCCAAGGTGCTAGTACTTGCAAATTAGGAATAGCCCGAAAGATCGCAAAGTCTTCCAAACTATGATGTGTTGGGCCAAGGCTTGCATACGAAAGTCCAGACCCTGTACCCACGATGATCACAGGCGAATTGTGATAGCCCACGTCAATTTTAATTTGCTCAAGGCAACGTATCGTCGTAAAAGGAGTAATCGTATAAACAATCGGTCGCAAACCGCTTAAGCCCATCCCTGCAGCAACGCCCATCATATTTTGCTCAGCTACTCCACAGTTCATGAATTGCTCAGGTCTTGCGGCGCGCAAGCGATCAAAAAGTCGATTGCCAATATCTCCGGATAGAAGTACAACTCTAGAGTCAGCCTGAGCTAACTGGGTTACTTCATCTGCAAAAGCATTTCTCATAGGCTTAACCGTGACTGATGGGCTTACGCCAATCGAGCTTAATCTGATCTGAGGAAATCCCCAATATCTCAGCTGATTGACGCACCTCGTCAGCTGAAGGAATGCGATAGTGCCAATTATTATCATCTTCCATAAAAGGTATTCCTTTACCCTTTACAGTGTGAGCAATGATGGCCTTTGGTCGATCATCCTTTGCTAAGGAATTGTAGGCAGACTCGATTTCTTGAAAAGAATTACCATCAACTTCCATGCAGGCCCACCCAAAAGCCTTCCACTTTTCAGCCAATGGTGCAAGACCTAACACCTCATCACTTCTTCCAGTTGCTTGCCACTTGTTGTAATCCACAAAAACTGTTAGGTTGCTCACTTTTTGGGCTGAAGCCATCAGTGCAGCCTCCCAAACTGATCCCTCATTACACTCACCATCACCAAGAACCGCAAAAACGCGATAGGGCTTATGCATAATTCGGCTAGCTAATGCCATTCCAAGCCCTATTGGAAGCCCATGACCTAGAGATCCAGTCGCAGCCTCAATACCAGCCAAATGATCAGGTGACGGAGGATGTTCGCCAAACACAGAGCCTCCTTGACCATAAGAGTCCAGCGCGTCTAAGCCATAAAAACCTTTTTGAGCAAGCACCTGAAATAAGACGGGAGCTGCATGGCCTTTACTTAGAATAAAACGATCGCGATCACTTCCCTTAGGATTCTGGGGATCAAGACGCAAAATATTCCAATACAACCAAACTAATAAGTCCGTACAGGATAAGCAAGATCCCAAGTGAGGCGTACCAGTGAGATGTGAATTTCGAATTGTTCGAAATCGAATGAGTCTAGCTATAGCCTCAAGCTGAGAAATAGAAAGGGTTTCGGACTTCATTTTTTGTGAATGTACTGCAGTGGTTGGGCCTTGAGTACCTCAAGGTTCTTCTGAACCCACTCAATCGTTTGTGCTAGGCCCTGCTCAAGGGAAATCTGATCTTTCCAGCCGAGATCTTGATGGAGTTTTTCACTGCTAAGCCAATAAGCACTATCTTTACCTAGACGCTCCCCTACTACCGAAACATTGCCTTCAAAAGATACCTTTAGCATCTCACATAAAGCCTCTACTAAAGCTCTAATCGAAATAATCCGATCAGTTGAGATGTGGTAAGTCTCGCCGACTGACGCTTTCTGAGCAATTTGCCAGGTAGCACGACTGACATCGTCGATATGAATAAAAGAGCGGGTGGATACACCTCCGCCATGCAACTCTAGAGGTTGTCCAGTTAATAGGCAGAAAATAGTACGAGGAATAATGCGATAAAGCGGTTGTCCAGGTCCATAGACGTTAGCAGCCCGCGTACTTACTACAGGCAGCTGAAATGTCTCTCGATAAATCTTAAAAAGCATATCGCCTGCAGCCCGTGATACCGCATATGGAGTAGAGGGATTAAAGGGCGTGTCTTCATGAATCCAACCGTCAGTAGAGCCATAAACCTCTGGTGTCGTGATATGAACATACCGCTCCAGAAAATCTAAATGCCGAAGACGCTCTGCTAAGCGGGCAACAGCAACAACATTAGTCTGCATCCAGTCATCAGGCTTATCCCAACTCTCACCGACCATACTTTGAGCTGAAAAATTGACTACTACTTTAATCTTCTGATCTCGCATCAGCTTCTCAAGACGATCTAGGTCATGATTTAAATCTAACTGAATAAAACGAAAGTTTTTCTGCTGTGACTCTGGAAGCCAACGATAGGGTAGAAAGACTGAGTGAGCCTCTGGCGAGCGGCTAGCGCCAATCACATCAAGCCCCTGCTCCAAAAGGTAGCGGCAAAAGCTGGCCCCTGAAAAAGAGTTACTTCCCAGAACCAATACCGAACTCATAAGGCAGCCTCTAAATCAATCAGGCACCGCCCGGCAGTTCGGCCGTTCCGCATGCCTTCAATTAAGTCATTTACGGCAGAAAGGGGTGCGACCTCCGTAATTAATGGAGAAAGGCTTAATTGTCGCTTGGCAAAAAGACCCATATACCGAGGAATATCAGTCGTTGGATCAGCTTCACCTCCCGTAGTGCCGGTGATAGTTTTACCAAAATGTAAATCTAAAGTAAAAAGACTCGTAGCTGATCCCTTGGGCGGCACCCCTACCAAAACTACCCTCCCTTCGCCATGAACGAGGTTGTAACCTTGAGCAATAATTTCAGGCTTGCCAGTGTTATCTAAAAATACATCTGGCTTTTGACCATTGAGTAATTCATTGATCTTGGCAAAAGCGTTACAGGTTTTTGCATTAATCACTGCGGTAGCACCCATTGAGCGCGCTAACTCTAGTCTATTGTCAAACAGGTCTACAGCAATAATTTCAGTAGCGCCTGCAAGAACTGCACCTTGGATAAGATTGAGACCAATTCCGCCAGCGCCAAAGATGACAACTCGGTCACCCAGTCGAATCTTAGCTTTATTTTCTATAGTTCCGAGCCCAGTAGTTACTGCGCATCCATAGAGGGCAGCCGTCTTTAAATCCGTATCTTTAGGAATTACAGTAAGTCGATTCTCTGATATCACTGCATGCTGATTAAAACTCGTTACCCAACCAGCATTGACAGCTTTGCCATTCCAAGAATATTTGGGTGTCACTGATTCAATGCCGCGGCCGCGCCGCCAATGAATCACCACACGGTCATCAGGCTTGACAAAAGAAACTCCCGGACCAATGGCTAGAACAGTTCCGCTGGCCTCATGGCCCAATAGATGAGGCAACCATTTATCCGCCCCCTTTACCCCATCAATCTCGCCAATTTGACTGCCGCAAATGCCGCTATAGTGAAAGCGCACCAATACCTGGCCTACTTCAAGAGCATCAGGCAAATGAATTTCACCAATGACTAAGTCTCGCTTTTGCTCTACCAAGATGGCGGCAAGTGTTTTTGTTGGAAGATTACTCATTAGCGATTGTTTTCAATTGAATTTAGGTCTGGCCACTGTAAGCAAAAACCGATAGGACTCTGTCACGCAACTCCATCTCCGAAACGGGAGTATTTCCCATTCTCTCAACTGCTAAGGATGCCATACAACTTGCCAGCGCTGCAGTCGACATGATTGATTGTCCGCTAGCCATCCCAGTCGCCATGACAGCCAGTAGCGAATCACCTGCCCCCATTACATCAACTGGATTTGCAGTCAAAGCTGGAAAATGCTCACGATTCAATGTTGATGAGCCATTTTGGCCATACACAATAAAACCTTCTGAGCCCAATTTCATAATCAAGTTTTTACAGTTTGTTTGACTGAATATCAGATTAGAAATTGCCTCCAGCCCAGAATCCTTATCTTGAAGAGCTATCCTTGCCTCTCGCTCATTAGGACAAATCAAGCTGAAGTCTTTGAACCGAGTAACAGCACCAACCTGACTGCTACATTGCAAATCGCCAAAGAGCATAATTTGATGCTTTTCTGCTAGCCTTCTGACGCTCTCTAGTACCTCGGGAGTAACTACTCCATAAACAAAATCAGAAATGATGATTCCGTCAATGCTACCGTTGTTAGCCATTGCCTCTAACTTTTCTAGCAAACTTTGCTCAACCGCTTTATCAAGACGCTTTTCCTCTACACGACTTACTCGAAAGAGCTTTTGATTCTCTACTACATAACGTTTCTTTAATGTAGTGGGACGCTTAGCATCTCTAATTAAGACGGCGTTGACGCCATAATCTTGCAATTGACTAGAAACATAATCTCCTGCTTCATCATTTCCAATAACCGAAAAAAATGTACATTGAGCACCCAGAGTGCGAACATGTGCTGCCACAATCGCAGCGCCCCCTAAATAGTTACGACTTTCTAACTCTCTAACAACGATTACTGGGGCTTCAGCGCTCATACCCATTGCTTCACAGGCAACATAACGATCAACGATGGTGTCTCCCAAGACAACTAAATGGGTATTTTTGAGATTTGCGAGTGTCCCAAGCATGTCTTGCAGGTCCAATCCTTGGCGCTCTAAAGCGGCCAAGAATTCTGAACGTCTCTGCTGCTCAATTTGATGCTCCGAGTTTGATAAAAGTTCTGTACTCGAATAATGCGTTTCGCCAGAATGAAATTCAATTTCGCGACCCTGCTGAACCTGCTGACTAAGTGCTGCCCTAATATCAGGATCAGTTGTTGACTCATACTCAGTCCCAAGAACAATCGTTTTAGGTTTTAAAGTGGTCACAACACCGGTTAGCTCTTTTCCTTCAAGAAATATGATGTGATCAATTAGATTAAGTGCTGATAAAGCTTCAGAGCGCTCAAGCTGGGTAAATGGATAATCTAGTTGACCACTAGGTAAGTGGTCCCCAATTAATGCAACAACCAGCTTTTTCCCTTGAGCCTTTGCATAACGCAAATAGCGTAAATGGCCAAGGTGAACAACGCTGAAATGGCCATAAGCAAGAACATAATCATCAGAAGGCTTGAGCTCAGTCAATCCAACTATCTTTGTCATCAGATCTGATCCTTGTGCATATGAAGCCACTGCATCATCAGATGTCCCACAACCAACTGTAGATCTTCGCTAATTTGCATATCATCAATAGGGATATGAATCGCGTGATTAGCGAGTACTTTAGCTTGCCCGCCAGAAAAGCCTAGGACTGCAAAAGACTGGATTTGATTATCGCGGCAATACTCAAGAGCCCTAAGAATATTGGGTGAATTTCCACTACCACTTAGAGCAATGGCGATGTCTCCAGGATTAGCTAAGACAGCCAACTGCTGGATAAAGATACTGTCATAACCCTCATCATTGGCTAAACAAGTCAAAACCGCAGAATTTGCAGGTAAAGCATGCACTTTGAGAGCTTTTCCTAACTGCTTAGATATTCCATAAAGATAATCATTGGCAAGATGAATTGCATTACCGGCCGAACCACCATTTCCAAAAATAAATACTTGGCGCTTTTCTCTCCAAGCCGTCATCAATGCAACAGCAAGGGCTTCGAGTTCTGCTTGAGGGAGCAAATCTAGGGCTGACTTTAGTCGTGATACATAACCATTAGAAAAGGTTGAAAAAACTGGAGGTGTCATTTTTAAGCTCTATTAAATACTGTTTTTTGCATCCAGGGCAAAGTATGAAAACGCTCTTCATCTTTGAGTCGACCCTCACGATAAGCTTGGCAAATCTCATCGATCGCATTTTCAACTGTCTTGCGCGGGCGGAATCCTGTAGCAAGGAGTTTGTCTGAATTGACTCTATATGATCTAGGGTCATTTGAAGGAAGCACGGTAATTTTGGCGCTCGCTTTTTCGCAGGCCATCTCAGCAATTCTTCGAATGCTTAAATTCTCAAAGCCGGCATTGTAGACACCAGTAACATCTGGTCTATCTAAAAGAAAAAGGTAAAGATCCGTAATGTCATCAATGTGAATGTTAGGTCGTGTCTGATCCCCACCTAAAACGGTAATTTCTCCCCTAGTCAGGGCCTGCATGGTTAACATGTTGACTGATACATCAAAACGCATGCGAGGGGAGATGCCGCAAACGGTAGCAGGACGGACGACTTGAACCACCATTTGATTTGAGTAGCTCAAGACCACTCGCTCAGCCACCATCTTGGTCTTGTTGTACTCCGATAAGGGTACTAGGGTGAGATCCTCAGTAACCTGCGCCTCATCTTTAAGACCATAGACGCTTCCTGAGGACGCATAGATAAAGTGCTTAATGCCCAATCGCGCTGCACGATCAATGAGTTGCATCGTAGCTAAAGCACTAATTTCCCACGTTAATTTTGGATCGAGATCTCCAGCGGGGTCATTTGCAACTGAAGATAAATGAATAATTGCATCAACTCCCTCCAAAGGAATTTCAGCGATATTTCGAACATCCCCTTGGATTACCTTAAGTTTACTGTGCGTTAGAAGATCATTTCCAAACCACATAATATCGAAAGCAATTACGGAATGTCCTGCATTCAATAGCTTTGGAACCAGTACGTTTCCTTTATAGCCACAAGCACCTGTTACTAGAATATTCATTATTTATTTTATCTTTGAATTAAATGCGCTTTTCAGTTGTTGATGAATGGGGTGATTTGTAAACATTTTTTCCCAGTCATCAGCTTCAATCACATCCCTCTTTGGTATTTTCATATCTTGACTCTTTTGTGCTTCATATAGAGACTCAATAGTTCCAATATCTATGTGTACTTGGTCATTATGCCAAGTTGCAATACGACCAAGGAATCTTGGCAACACTTCAGTACTGAAATCTTGGGCTTCAGGGTGCTCTTTTATCCATTTTAAGGCTTCAGGCGCAAGTAGATAAACAGCTCCGTTGGCCCGATTTCCTGGTGGATTGGCCACTTTTTCATAAAAGGCGGTGACTACCCCCAGCTCATCAGTCTCCACAATCCCACAGGCGCTGGGGTTATGAGTATCAAAGGTCATCATTGTTATGAGACAGTGCTTTGGACGTTCAGTCTGGTGATACCTTAAAAAGGCAGCAAAGTCACACTGACAATAGTTATCAGCATGTACAAGCAATAGCGTTAAATTAGCAAAATAAGAATAATTTGCTCGTATTGCTCCAGCTGTACCCATTAATTTTGACTCAAGAACAAAATCTACCCAACCCCTAAAACATGGGCGCATCAGAAAAGCTTCGACTTTAGAGGCTAGATGATGGAGATTAACCAGCACCTTACTTGCACCAAGCTCTTTAGCCGATTCAAGCCAATACTGCAGCAGTGGTGAGCCATCTACCGGCATCAAACATTTTGGCCATTCATTTGTATGGGGTTGCAAGCGCGTTCCATAGCCAGCAGCAAGTAATAAAGCAGCAATTGGTGGAGTTCCATTATTTTCCAGGGCCCCAGTTGAAAAAGTCGTCATTCCAAAACTTTCGTCATCTTTTGAAACTCTTCACTTGTCGCCTTCAGTTGCTCATATCCCCCTTGAGCAACTACCTTTCCCTTCTCTAGCAAGTAGATCTGGTCGCATTCCTGGACAGTGCTAAGACGATGAGCGATCAAAATAATAGTAATGTCATGTCTTAATTTATTAATCGCCTCCATCACGGCTAGCTCTGTCAAATTATCAAGCGCACTAGTTGCCTCATCCAAAATCAGCACCTGTGGATTATGATAAAGAGCGCGTGCAATGCCAATGCGCTGTCGCTGCCCTCCAGATAGGCGAACGCCACGCTCACCAACTTTTGTTTCATAACCTGCAGGTAATTCATTACTCACAAAATCATCAAGATTTGCAATCTTGGCTGCACGAACAACTGCCTCTCGATTAATATCACTTTCGCTGACACCAAATGCAATATTTGATAGCACAGTATCGTCGGAAAGATAAATTTGCTGAGGCACATAGCCAACCGTCTTTTGCCATTGCCGTATATTTGTTGAATCAATGATTTGGCCATCCACACAAAGGGTGCCTTGCTGAGCCTCAAGTAGCCCAAGAATCAGGTCAACTGTAGTAGTTTTTCCACAACCAGTTGCACCCACTAATCCAATTACCTGATGAGCGGGAATAACCATGCTAAGCCCGTCTATCGTTAGTCGAGAAGCATTGGGATACGTATAGCGGATATTATTTAGAGCAATGGATTCCTTAAATAGGATTGGAGTATTTGGAGCGTTACTCGCAGCAACAAACTTGAGTTCGGATAGCTCGGCATGTAATGCATTAATTGCCGGCCCCGTAATGCGCAATTGTGAGAGTGAGCCGTAAATCTGCTGCAAAGCAGGTACAAGCCTATAGCCAGCAAAAGCATAAAGCGAAATCACTGGTAACGCATCTGAAAAACTTGTTCCTTGCATCATTAAATAAAGAACCATCAACATCATCCCGCCAAAGGCAACAGCTTCAAGTGCAAATCGTGGCAGCGAGACAATTGCCAGCGCGGCTGACTGATACTTGGCATAAAGTTCAGCAGACTTTGAGAAACTTCTAACATAGCTAGCCTCTAGACCTCCTATCTTAACTTCTTTTGCGGCACTAAAAGCTTCATTAACTGCAGTAAAGCGCTTCGCATTTGCCTCTAAACTATTCTGCCCCAGGCGGTTCAATGTTCCACTCATTAGTTTAAAAATAATGCTGTAAGCGCCACTAAGGACAAGGCCTATGGCAAACGCTAATACCGGATCAACTATCAGCAGCAATAGTAAGAGTGCGAAAGCTACCGCGCTTTGAGCAACTAGAATGGTGAATGGGATCATGGCCTTATCAATCACCGTACTCACTTCAGAGAGAATATTCTTACCCAAATCAGTGCTATTGCGAGTCAGAAACCAGGCATACGGCTGATGGAGATATCCCTCCACCAAACGCTTGCCAATACTATATTCGCGCATGAGATTAAAGCGTAATTGGCAATAAGTAGTCACTGCCTTGAAAACTAGGGATAGCAATAAAAGCATAAACATGAGTAGCCCCAAGATCAGCAAAAAATCACGCTGGCTTGGTCGGCCTAGTGCATTGTTAAGCATTGCCAATAGTCTATTGGTTTCAATTACGCCAGGATTAGTAATCACTGCCATCAGTGGCATGATTGACGCCACTCCAACTGCATCCAGTAGAGCCATGATTAGAATCATGCATAAAAGTAATTGAGCGCGCACTCTCTCTTTCAGCGTTAAAAGTGCAAAGAGATTAAGTATGGTTTTCATTCTTGCTCGTCAATGATTCATAAAGAATCGATGGATAAATACTTTTTTAATCATATTTAACTAAATTATGGGTTGCCGACTCGCCTTGAGCATCACTTAAACCAAGGCTAGCAACTAACACTACAAGCCAAACATAAGTGTCTACAAAGTTTTTTTGGGACACTTCTGTCGTGAGAAACAAGAGAACCACGCTTAGTAAAGACCATACTCCAAATATGCCCCAGGGACTACCAAGAGAAGACACCCGAAGCATAGCCAGGATCGAGGCAACTAGCAAAATAGCTGCGCCAGGAATACCTAAGCCCAGAACAAGATCCATCCAGCCGCTATGACTTTGGATCAATGGCGCATTTGGATAGCTTTCACGAGCAATATGTCCAAATGAGCTATGCACCAAACCATAGCCTAATGGATACTGCTTTACAAAAGTCACTGCAGTTGATAGATAAAAAATTCGATCAAAATTTGTCAGCGAGACTGTCTGCCCATTCTCATTAAGCGGGTAGTTAAAGGTGGTTTTGATCCAAACATCTTCTGGCTGCATTTGCATTGCTACTTTTGAATCAGCAATAAGAGTCTTCCAAGAATTATTTGTTTGAAGATTATTAAAAACAGCGAAAAGTATTACAAATCCTAAGATGGCAAGGAGAAAATAACCTTTAAAAGATAATTTTTTTTCTCTGCTGCTAAATAAAGAAATAAAAAATATTAAAGTCAGCAAGAATGCATAAAGGAAACCATTTTTAATATTTTCTAAATAGTAAATACCTATTACGCCCATGATTACCATAATACAGATGAACGAAAATACCCAATTGATATCTTTACTTTTGAGTAATTTTGCTAAACAACCAAAGGCAATTGCTAAAGCAGGCAGGCAATAAAATACATAGCTAACTTTAGAAATATAAAAAGAGTTATCAGCCTGCGTATACAAGACCATAGCCTCTGGGATAGAAAATCCAAAATATCCCAAAGACAGCTTCATTAAGTATTTAAGGTAATAGATCAATACTGGGCCACAAATACCGGCAAAGATGAATACCCAATAACTTTTTTTACTATTAATAAGTGATAAACCTAATCCCAAAGCAAATAGAGATCCCAAAAATGCACGCTTCCACAAACTCTGATATTCATCCCACTGTAGACTGTGATTTTTCCCAATGAATAGGAGGTGTAGCGTCACCCATATGAATAGCGACCCAATGATCACTAGTGGAATCGAACGCTTTTTCATCAGGGCATCGCGATCTTTAATGACAACATATACACCAATGATGGCACCAATAATTAAGGCAGCATTCCGGAAAATCAAGACATTGGGCAGCATAGTAATAGTCCAGAGAATTGCAAAAATGGCACACTGCGTTTTAATAAGCCACTCTGGAATCAATAATTTTTGCGGGTCATAATGATTAAACATATCTCTATTCATGCTAGCCCTATCATTTCAAAAGTGATAGGTAATGGAGTGCGTAACCAAATAACGCAATCTCAGCATCCCGAAAGCAGAGATTATTGATATGAAAACCAAATCTCAAGACGCTCTTCCCGCCAAAGCATCTGAATGAGTCTTTAAGAAATTAGCATAAGCCAACTTTAAGCCCGCCTCTAGATCTACTTTCGCTTGCCAACCTAAACGATTGATACGCGATGAGTTCATCCATTTTCTTGGAGAACCATCTGGATTAGAGATATCAAAGCCAATCCTGCCGGCATAGCCAGTGGTATTTGCTACCGCATTGGCTAACTCTGCAATTGTGACGTCAGCACCAAAGCCGACATTGATGTGACTTTGCATTGGCTCGGTATGCTGGTCATAAATATCTTTAGAGAGCCCCATTACAAAGACTGAAGCAGCAGCCATGTCGTCTACATATAAAAACTCGCGCTTAGGAGTGCCAGTTCCCCAAATGAGCACCTCTGGAGCATTAGCTACCTTTGCCTCATGAAATCGTCTAATTAAGGCTGGTATGACGTGACTATTTTCAGGGTGATAATTATCACCAGGTCCATACAAATTGGTTGGCATCACTGAGCGGTAATCAATGCCATGGCTTTGCCCGTACTGACGGTTGTAACTTTCACACAACTTGATACCAGCAATTTTGGCAATGGCATACGGCTCATTCGTTGACTCTAAAGTTCCAGTGAGCAGTGCATTCTCGGCCATCGGTTGAGGAGCAAGCTTAGGGTAAATACAGCTTGAACCTAAAAAGAGGAGTCTTTTTACCCCAGTCTCAAACGCTTGATGAATGACATTAGCCTCCATCATGAGGTTTTGATAAATAAACTCTGCTGGAAAAGCATTGTTGGCATAAATGCCTCCTACTTTTGCAGCCGCCAAATACACCTGATCAGGTTTTTCTCGCTCAAAAAATGCTTTTACTTGCGCTTGGTTTGTTAAGTCCAACTGAGCATGCGTTCTGGTCACAATGTTTGTAAACCTCTTAGCCTGTAAGTTTCTGACAATGGCAGAACCCACCATACCGCGATGGCCAGCTATATAAATCTTTTGGTTTAACTCTATGCTCATAGAAATCAATATTTCTTAGAATTTAATTTTCTTTACCAACTGATACAGAGTAACCATGCTTTTGCAAGAGCGCGTGTTGCTTAGCTTGATCTAAATCAGAGGCTACCATCTCCACAATCATTTGATCTAAAGTAATTTCTGGAACCCAGCCGAGTTTCTCTTTGGCTTTTGTAGCGTCTCCCAAGAGGGTTTCTACTTCGGTGGGACGGTAGTAACGTGGATCAATTTGTACAATCACGTCACCCACTTTTAAGGCTGGGGCTTTATCACCTTCAATTGCAGCAACAATGGCTTTTTCATTTTCAGCCTTGCCTTCAAACCTTAAGGTAATGCCTAATTGCTTGGCACTGCGGGTAATAAATTCACGAACGGTGAACTGCAAACCAGTGGCAATCACAAAGTCTTCCGGTTTTTCTTGTTGCATCATGAGCCACTGCATACGCACATAGTCTTTAGCATGACCCCAGTCGCGCAAGGCATCGATATTACCCATGTAAAGACATTTCTCAAGTCCTTGGGCAATATTGGCTAAACCGCGAGTCACTTTACGGGTGACAAAGGTTTCGCCACGGCGCTTAGATTCATGATTAAAGAGAATGCCGTTGCAAGCATAAATACCGTAAGCTTCACGGTAGTTCACCGTGATCCAGTAGGCGTATAGCTTAGCTACCGCATAAGGACTTCTCGGATAAAACGGTGTCGTTTCTTTTTGTGGGATTTCTTGTACTAGGCCATAGAGCTCAGAAGTAGAAGCTTGGTAGAAGCGGGTTTTCTTTTCCAAGCCCAGAATGCGGATGGCCTCTAACATGCGCAGTGGTCCCATCGCATCGACATCGGCCGTGTACTCAGGTGATTCAAATGAAACAGCCACGTGTGACTGTGCACCCAGGTTATAAATCTCATCAGGTTGGCATTCTTGAATAATGCGTACCAAATTGCTAGTGTCGGTTAAATCACCATAATGAAGAATGAGATCGCGATGGTTCACATGGGGGTCTTGATAAAGGTGATCAATGCGATCGGTATTAAACGAAGAGGCGCGGCGCTTAATACCATGAACGATGTAGCCTTTTTCTAACAGGAACTCAGCTAGGTAAGACCCGTCTTGGCCAGTGATGCCTGTAATGAGGGCTACTTTTTGGGTACTCTTTTTAGTGTTTGTCATATAAGTGATATTTTGTTTTAGCTTCTACCGTAGGTATCTTCAAAGCGGACGATGTCATCTTCGCCCAAATAACTGCCCGACTGTACTTCAATAATCTCTAAGGGCTCGGTACCGCGATTGGCTAAACGGTGAGTTTGCCCCTGAGGGATATAGGTACTTTGATTTTCTTTTAAGGTGATCACTTGATCGCCGTTAGTAATTTCTGCCACACCCTTAACCACAATCCAGTGCTCTGCGCGGTGATGATGCATTTGCAATGACAGGCTCGCACCCGGCTTTACCTGAATGCGCTTGACTTTGAAGCGCTCACCTTCATCCACGCTGTCATACCAACCCCAAGGTCTTGCGACCTTACGATGGAGATTTTTTTCTTCGCGCCCTTGAGCCTCTAATTGGGTCACAATATTTTTTACATCTTGACTATTTTTTCTATCAGCAACTAAAACTGCATCCGCAGTTTCTACGATGACTAAATTCTCAATGCCAACTGCACTGACTAGACGACTCGTTGCATGCACTAAAGAATTCTTAGAATTGGTCAGCAAGGCATCGCCACTAATCACATTGCCATCTGAATCTTGTTTGCCCACTTGCCATACGGCATCCCAAGCGCCTAGATCATTCCAGCCAGCATCGAGTTCTACCATCTTGATTGGATAAGCAGATTCTGGACACTTCTCAATGACTGCATAGTCAATGGATTCACTAGGAATGGATTTAAATTCTTCCTTACCTGGGCGTACAAAGTGGGCACCATCGGCGCTATCTTCTGACTTGGTTTGCCAAGCCTTTTGAGAAGCATCAAAAATATCAGCACGAAATTCTTTAAGGGCAGCAAGCCAAGTGCTGGCTCTTAAAACAAACATGCCGCTATTCCAAAGATAGTTGCCACTGGCTAAGTACTCTTGGGCCTTCTTAAGATCGGGCTTTTCAACAAAACGCTCGACGATGTACGCATTGTTCTGATCTTTGCTAGCAGAGCGTGCAATATAGCCATAGCCTGTTTCAGGGGCGCTGGGGGTAATACCCAAAATACAAATCGCCTGATCAGTAGCCTCAACACTCGCAATGCAATCTTGCAAGGCTTTTGTGAATGCAGTTTGATTTTGAATGGTTTGATCTGCTGGAGTAATGATTAAGATTGGATCTTGTGCTTCTGTAGATAACTGCTGCGCACAAAATGCAGCCATGCTCAGTGCAGGAGCAGTATTGCGACCTACCGGCTCAAGTAATAAAGTGGCATGGATGGACTTCAGTTCGCGCAACTGATCTAAGACTAAAAAGCGATGATCCTCATTCGTCACAACCAAGGTATTGCCTAATGTGATTTTGGAATTGGCGACTGAGTTAATTCTGCTAACTGCCTGCTGAAATAGACTGTGAGATGAGCCATCACCGGAGAGCACCAAAAATTGCTTTGGAAAGCCCGAGCGGGATAAAGGCCAAAGCCTGGTACCGGAGCCGCCGCAAAGAATGACTGGAATCACTAAAGCCATAAAAGGTTTAAAGCAATGAATATGCTTTTTAGTAAGAAAACCTGATTTTATAGGGTTTATTGCGACTCTTTGGCAAAGCCTTGGAA
>Ga0194037_1000724_pt1 | contig 25494 bp, 20 predicted proteins | sample JunL306m_MetaG_FD_148653 | JGI IMG/M metagenome (GOLD analysis project Ga0194037, IMG submission 148653) | Anoxic zone freshwater microbial communities from boreal shield lake in IISD Experimental Lakes Area, Ontario, Canada - Jun2016-L304-6m | ecosystem: Environmental > Aquatic > Freshwater >...
CTCTTTGAAGACGCCGCCTTCGCCGTCTTCAAAGAGCTTGCACCAACCGGCATTATCTCTTTGCCGATCACTGGTGGCGAACCTGACCCGTTTGCCAGGTATCACCGCTTCATTTGCCGGTGCGCCTCCGGTGGTCTGCCGGATGGTCTCGATGAATAGTTCATGACTCATGCGCTGCCCCTAAGCCTTCTGTTCTTCGAGCAGCGCCCTGATATCCGAAACCCGCCAGGCAGTTATCCGGGGACCGAGCTTTACCGGCTGGGGATAGCGCCCGGACTTCACACCCGCCCACCAAGTGCTCCTGGATACTGGGTATAGGGGTTTTATAGGCGGATCGGCCTTGGCGTCACCTATGATGTTTGGTAACCGAACAAAGCCGGTTTCGGGTAAGGAATTACTGCTCATAAAACCTCCATGGTACGGTCTGTCATTAACGGACATGTGCGGACTTGTCTGGATAACACTGTCCTATCTGTAATATCTTCTTCGGGGGAAGGTGCCTCGGCATTCCATTCACCGGTTCCTTCAATTACCGGCCAGAAAAACAAAAAACGGCCACTACCCCGTTTCGGGGAAATGGCCGTTGCATGTTGATGCATGGGAGACCCAATCCGTAAGACAGCAGGTTGAATATTGCTGCTGCCGGGTCTATGCCGTGACCGTTGGCCCGCCATGCCGGACCGTATCAATCAATTTGAGACGTTATAATACCGTCTTAACCGATTGCGTCAAGGATATTTTAAAAAAATAGTTAAATAAAACAATATGTTACATACAGAAACATCCAGAGACAATAAATAATCAGTCAGCCTGCGGACCGCTCAGATAGCCGTATGACTTTTGCCACAGATTTCAGATTATCGAGATAGTCAGCCCATGTCTGCATCATCTTCTTTCGCGCAGCCAGGTGAGTTGTGCGATTGTAGGCGCGGCCAAGGGAATCCCTGACTACGTGAGCAAGTTGATGTTCAATGATCTCAGGTTGAACATGCAGTACCTCTTCAAGAATCGTCCGGGCCATTGCCCTGAAACCGTGGGCGGTCATCTCGCCTTTTTCGTATCCCATGCGCCGGATCGCTTGATTAATCGTAACGTCGCTGATCGGTTTCAGGTTGGTGGTCATGCTCGGGAAAAGATACTTACCGCTGCCGGTTACCTTTTGCAGTTCTTTCAGAACATCTATGGCCTGCTGTGCCAGCGGAACAAGGTGCTTTTCTCCTTTACGCGATTCCTTCAGGCGCTTCTTGAGTTTCATCCGCTCGATCGGCACGTTCCATTCGCCCGCATCGAGATCAAATTCTATCCATTCCGCCAGTCGCAATTCACCTGGTCGGAGGAATACGAGAGCTGACAGGCGCAAGGCACATTTGACAACGAATGAGCCGCTGTAATCATCGATAGCGCGGAGGAAGGGAGCGACATCTTTGGGGTCGGTGAGGGCTGCGTGGTGTTTGGGGATGACCGGTGTCAGCGTGCCTCTCAAGTCGGCTGTGCAATCACGCTCGGAGCGTCCAGTAGCGACAGCATAGCGAAACACCTGACCACAGATGGATTTTACCCGGTGAGCCGTTTCTATTTTCTCACGGGCCTCTATGCGCCGAAAGACCTGCAGCATGTCAGTTGCTTTCAGTTCGGAAATAGCTCGCGTACCAACATGCGGGAAAACGTCACGCTTCAGGCGGCTGATAACAGTTGCGGCATGGGTGGCCGCCCAGACCGGCACCTGTCGGTTGTACCACTCCAAGGCGATTGCCTCGAAGGTCTCGGTTTCTTGGGTCTGCGACTGCTTTTCTGCTTTGCGGGCTTCCCCAGGGCTTATTCCGTGGGCAAGGAGCTTGCGGGCATCTTCCCGCCGTTGACGGGCATCTGCAAGAGTAATTTCTGGGTAGGAGCCGAGGGATAATTGATTCGGCTTATTATCGAAAATGTAATTGAAGCGCCAGAGCCGCCCGCCAGTTTTGGTTACGAGCAAATAAAGCCCATAACCGTCTGGCAGCTTATAGTCCTTTTCTTTCGGTTTGGCATTTCTGACCTGAACGTCAGTTAGTGGTACAATCCGCCTCGGCATAAGCCACCTCCAGCTATTGTGGTAGGTTTTTGTGGTACGCGAAATTTTTTGTGGTATATTTGGTGTAAATCTACCACATAAAACATCGGATGTCAAAAGACGGGGCTGGATCTGTTAGGACGATAAAAAGCAAAAAGCCCCTGATTTCTCAGAGGCTTTCGGACTTCATTGGACTTCGCCAGATTGTTAAATGGCGGAGAGAGAGGGATTCGAACCCTCGGTACGCTATTAACGTACACACGCTTTCCAGGCGTGCTCCTTCAACCGCTCGGACATCTCTCCGCAAGAGCGAACGGGACTTATAATATAGAATTATATTTTTGTCCACTCTTTTCCAGACATACCGTCATGCAAACTCTATTCAATTGACAAAATACGGTCCAAGCCCGTAAAGTCGCGCCTGGATGGGCTTGCCATGATATCGACTGAAAAACTCAAACAGCAATTCAAAAAGATCCTCTCACTGGATGCCCACCCCGGCCATATCGCCGCCGGTTTTGCCGTGGGGACTTTCATCAGTTTCACCCCTTTTTTCGGCCTACACACACCACTGGCCATTCTGTTTGCCTTCGTTTTCCGCGTTAACAAACTCTCCTGCATTACCGGAGCCTGGGTCAACACTCCTCTGACCGTTGTACCGGTTTTGGCCGCCAGCTACAAATTGGGGGAAACCCTGCTGGGAAACAAGCCGTTGGTATTCAAGATTACAACGCTGGATTGGGCCGGCTTGAAAGGGTATGCATCAGCACTGATGCTGGGAAGTTCGGTGATCGGTTTTTTTGCCGCGTTGGCCGGCTATGCAATCTGCTACTGGCTGATAGTCGCCTTTCGTAAAAAGGATGCTACTCTGAACGCATTGACGGAGGAGATGGAAGTAACCGGCGAAGAGCTGGAATAATAACGATTAACTCTGCTGCCCGTAATCTTTGGCGAATGAATATGCCACAATCGCCAGCAGCAATCCGGTTACCGGGAACAAAAATGCCTGATGGAATGCCGCTGCCGACATTGAGCCAACGCCTCTGCCGGATGACCCGACGATTACCCCCATCACCTGCTGCGTGACGGCAGCTCCCATCAAAACATAAAAATTGAGCGAAGTAAGTGCTGTGCCAACGATGCGCACCGGAAACATGGAGCGGATGATCGGATATATCAGAACACCGCTGGAAACGACCAGGCCGATCACAAAAAAGAGGGTGGCCAAAAGCGCCTGCGGCAACACTTCTGCCCACCCCAAAAAAGCGGTCATAAGCGGCAGCAGGAGCAGCTGTCCGGCCAGCAGTGTTTTTTTGTAGGAGCGGAAAAACTGCCGCGCAATGGTGTCGATCACCATGCTGCCCGCGATAAAACCAAGCGAGGTGAACATCAGCATCGTACCGGTTGCCTTGCGGGAAAGATGCAGCACGTCCATTAGATACGGCCCCCCCCATAACGCCTGCAACGCCAGATAATTGCCGTACCAGAAAAAGGCCAGCACACCCAGCAGCCAGAAATCACGGCTGCCGAATATTTCACCCCAGTCCGCCAGAACACCTGCCCGCTCCCCTACCCTGGAATCCGTGATTGACGGCACCTCCTGATCTGACGTGGCGGCGACAGCCGGCCGGTCCTGTACCATGCTGAAAACAAGAATAGTCACCAGCACCTGCAACGCCCCGATTGCCAGAAATGACGACCGCCAGCCGAAGGCGCCGACTGCCAGCGCAAGCGGCACCGTACCGGCCAGATTACCAAGATTGCCGACCGCCACCATGAAACCGGATACGCGACCGAACTCCTTCTTACTGAACCAATGACTGAAGATCGTAAAGGTGGCCATCAGGACCGAAGCGGTGCCAACGCCGATCAGCATCCTGGCAATCATTGCCGTGGCAAGTGTTTCGGCCTGAGAAAACAAAAGGCCGCCGATCGCCGTCAATACACCACAGCCACTGATAGTCAGTCGACTCCCCAGCCGGTCAATCATCGGCCCGAGCGGCAGCTGGACCACACCGTAGACATAGAACATGATTCCGGAAAGCACACCGAGTTGTTGCGGGCTCAGATGCAGCTCACGGGAAATATCACCGGCAACGACCGCCAGGGAAACGCGGTAGAAATAAGCCAGAATATACATCAGTGCCAGAACGGCGAAGATCGTCCAGCGTTGGCGATTATGCGAGACTGCGGTACTCAATTGATGCTCCGTTCGACGGCTGCCAACATAGTGAAGCTCCCTTATAGCGGTAAAGCGGAGAAAACGAAACAGATATGAATCTGATGGCCGCTGGCAGCGGTCCGTTGGCTGTTGACTCGCCGGTAGCGATAGGGAATAATGCCGCCGCTGTGTACTTCCTCGAAAGGAGCCCGAATGAGGTCTGTTATCGCCTGCTGCGCCATGGTCATACTGCTGTTAGTTGCCACGGTCTCTGCCGCAACGGAAGAAGGTGGCGTCACAACGCTCTGGCCGCTGTTTGACTACCGCAACAGCCCGGCCACAGGCTACAGCAACCTCTCGATTCTGGGCCCGCTCTTCAAACGTGAACAGATCGGAAGCACGACCAGAACGGCACTGCGGCCACTCTTCTTCACGAGCTCATCTGTCGAATCAAGCGAGAGCGATATCCTCTATCCGTTGGCCACCACGTCATCCGCCGGCGATGATTCCGAAACTCAGATTTTCAGGTTCTACCAGACACGGATCAGCCATGCCGGCACATCCGAAGAAACGAATGCGACGATGCTGTTCCCGTTCTACATCAGCGGCGAGTCCGAGAAGTACGGCCCGTACAGATCCTATTTCCCCATCCACGGCGATATCTATCAGCGCTTCTGGCGCGACGAGTATCACTACACTCTGTTCCCCCTCTATGGTCGTACGGTCAAAAACGGTACAACGTCCACGAACTGGCTGTATCCCTTTTTTAATACGGTATCAGGTGACAAGGAGAGCGGCTTTCAGCTCTGGCCGCTTTACGGACAGTCTTCCAAAGAAGGTGTCTACTCAAAGCGCTTTGTGCTGTGGCCCTTCTACAACAGTGAGCGCCTGAAGCTGAACAGTGACAATCCCACCGAAAACCGTAATCTGCTGCCGTTCTATGCTTCTTCACGCTCGCCGCAGCGCAGCTCGACGCATATCCCCTGGCCTTTTTGCGGCGTTGTTCGCGACGGGACCGGCCAGAGTATCGAACGTGACCTGTTTTGGCCGTTCTGGGTAACGGCCCAGGGCGCAGATTACAGCATCAATCGCTACATGCCATTCTACGCTGAATCAAAAATAAAGGACTCCAACAGCACCTGGTTCCTCTGGCCCTTGTACCGTCATGAAAGCATTACGTCGACCACTTTTCGCCAGGAGAAGAGCAGCCTGCTCTATTTCCTGTTCAGCCGTTCGGATGAAAGCTGGCCTGAAAGCGGGAAAGACCGCGCCCGCAGCGCGTTCTGGCCACTGTATGCCTGGAAACGGGATGAGTCCGGCTTACGACTGCTCAGCATGCCGGCCCTGGCTGAAGCGGTTATCTGGACCGATGGCGTCGAACGCAACTGGGCACCGCTCTGGCGATTGTTGATCGTCCGTTGGGATGATCAGAGAAATAATGCAGTTTCACTGTTCTGGAATCTGTACTGGCAGGAACGGCGCGGCACTGAGCTGGCCTGGGAATTGTCCCCACTGGTTTCCTATCGTTCGACCGGCAGCGGGACTGAATTCAAGGTACTGAAAGGGCTGTTCAGCTATGATGATGGAAAGGAAGCGACTTCTATCAGCCTGTTCTGGATACCGTTCAGGCTGTAAGCATACAACATTGCGGGTCAACGAGGAGTTTCTCTGATTTACATATGGATTTTATTGTTTGGATTATTTTCTTTAAACAACAATGCGTTGGCTAGTGGTGACTGTAACAGCAATATAACGTTAACAATTTCTTAAGTACAGTCAGCTATCAATATGTTTTTGGGGGTTGAAGCCATTGGCTTTATGTGTTGATGAGGATTCTTCCGGGAGTGTAATCAGCCAGTTGTTGACTCTTACGTATGGCTACATTGATACCTCCCGGTTTTGGGTCAATGGTGAAAATTCGCTGCAGTGAGCTGATTTTGGCATCATCCAGTTCAGTCCAGGCCTGCAGGAGCAACAGTCCGGAACGGCTGAAGAGATCTCTGGTCAGAATCATGCCGGACGTTAGTTTTACCGGCGTCACTTCACGTTCAAGCAGCTCGTCATACAGTTCAAAACGGCGATCAAACAGATCATGGGCTGGTGCCGTCAGGTGAGGAAGTAGTGATGGCAAAAAAGCTTTTCCGGCCTGTTGTGCAATAGTTTTCAGGGCACATTCAACTGCGTTCCCGCCGGTCTGGCGGGCCATCTGCCGGTCACAGAGATCCGCCAGGGCAATAATAGCAGACCCGATCGGGATTTCATCACCCGAGAGTCCATCGGGGAAACCGCTGCCGTCATAGCGCTCATGATGATGCCGAATCAATATGCCGGCCGGCCTCATGTCCACAATCGAGTCAAGCGCGGTCTGCCCCAGCACCGGATGCGTGCGGTATTTGAGCAGTTGTCCATCTGAAAGGGAGCCATCATCACTGGCAAGAGCACTGTCCGACATGGCATTCTTACCGATATCGTGCAGCAGTGCGGCGGTCCTGATTATTTCAATTTCATGGTCTGGCAGGCCCAGTGATTGTGCCATGGCGACCGACAACGCTGCGGTGGCAGCAAAGTGATGTCGTGATTTCGGAACACGCAGCTCAACCAGTGCCGCAAGTGATTCAACCATGCCATGAAAGTCATTCTGCTGGCTCTGGTTTAGTGCCCGCAGATCATCAATCTGTTTCCTGATTTGAACCGTCTGCGCCATCACGCGATCTTTCAGATTCCGATTCCAACTCAGCAGCTCTTCATTTTGCTGATTGATAATCTCCTGCTGACGGCGGTTTTCCATCGTCAGATGGTAATGCCGCACGCAGTCCCGCACCGTTTGCAGCAGCGCCGAATCTTCCCAGGGTTTGCCGATGTAGTGGGTAGCCCCCCCCTCATTCATGGCGGCAACGGTAGTCTCCATGTCAGAATAACCGGTGAGCAGCATCCTGATCGCGTCAGGCGCAAGTTCTCTGCTGCGGGTCAAAAACTCGCTGCCGTTCATCTCGGGCATGCGCTGGTCAGAAATAATGACGGCAATGCCGGGTGTTGCCGCTACCAGCTTCAGTCCTTCAGTGCCCGAACTTGCGCAGACAACCGTATACCGCTCACGGCGGAAGCAACGCTTCAACGATTGCAGGATATTCTGCTCGTCATCAACCATGACAACGGTATACTGCGACATGATACTACTGTCATCGGCCTCTTCACGTGGGCTACTCATGTCATCAGATCTCCATTGTTCGATAATTCCACCCTGTTTCGTCCATTGTTCTTGGCCTGATACATGGCCTGATCCGCCCGGTTCAGCAGATCTTCTCCGCTTTCATCCGGTCCGAGAGTGGCAACACCAACACTGAGCGTCACCGATAGCGAAGGTCCCTGTTCTTGTGCTATCACCGTATCGGCAACCAGGTGCCGCAGGCGGCTGGCAATCAGGGCAGCCCCGGGCAGTTCAGTCTCCGGCAGAAGAATAACGAATTCCTCACCGCCATAACGCGCGGCGATATCCGCTTTGCGTAAACACTGCAGCGCAGCGCGGGCAATCTCACGCAGTACCGCATCACCAACTGCATGACCCCAGGTGTCATTTACCTTTTTAAAGTGGTCAATATCGAACATGATTAGAGATAATGCACCGCCGTAGCGTTCGATACGGCTGCGCTCATTTTCAAGAGACTCCAGGAAACGACGGCGATTGGTGAGCCCGGTAAGGGCATCGGTTGACGCCAGACGCTCCAGCTCACTGTTTTGCCGGGCGAGCTGGCTTAACAGCTCTCGTAATTCGGCATTTTTCTGATTGATAACCTCCTGGTGACGGCGGTCTTTCATGATCTGATGGAAGTCCCAGACACACTCCTGTACCGTTTGCAGCAGTTCGGCATCTTCCCATGGCTTTTGTTTGACAATATAATGAGTAGCCCCCCCTTTATTCATGGCGGCAACGGTACTCTCGTTATCAGAATAACCGGTGAGCAGGACTCTGATGGCATCGGGGGCAAGTTCTCTGCTGCGTGCCAAGAATTCGGTTCCGTTCATCCCCGGCATCTGCTGGTCAGATATAATAACGGCAACGTGAGGAGTTTCAGCTATCAGCTTCAGCCCTTCGGCACCGGAACCGGCGCATACAATCTGAAACGCTTCACGGCGGAAGCAGCGTTTAAATGATTGCAGGATATTCTGTTCATCATCGACGACGATAACGGTGTAGTGCGAGATGGCATTGCCGACATCGATCGCTTTGTTGTGAATACTCATGCCGGACCCTCCTGATGGTTATTGATCGGCAGTGTAACGGAGAAGATGGTTCCTCTGCCGGGCTCACTTTCAACCGAAATTTCTCCACCATGTTTCTGGATGATGCTGTAGCTGATACTGAGGCCCAGACCGGTCCCCTTGCCAACCTCTTTGGTCGTGAAAAATGGTTCAAAGATCCGTTTTCTTACCTCTTCCGTCATTCCCGTGCCGGTGTCCCGGACGCTCAGTACCACAGTGTCATCGACCTGACGCGTGATGACGGTGATCGAACCGTGACTGCTGATGGAATGGGCGGCATTCACCAGCAGATTGATGATGACCTGACTCAACTGATTGCTGGAACAGCTGATGAGCGGAATATCACCCAGTTGCAGGTCAAGATCGGCAACATACTTTATTTCGTTACGCACGATGTTAACGGTGCTTCGGACACAATCATTCAGATCCGCCAATTCGAAATTGTTCTCATCGGTACGGGCAAAACCCTTCAGGTCATGAACTATTTGTTTGACACGGCCGGCACCTTCGGATGACTCCGCAATCAATGGTGAGATATCCTCAAGGATGAAGGCAATGTCCAGCTTCCTGGTCGCTTCCTCCAGCACGAGGAGTTCTTGGACCGTGCCGTTCTTTTCGAGCAAACCCTGAAAAAGTCGGTGGAACTGGCTCAGAGACTCCACATACCCCTTGAGTGTAACAAGGTTACTGGCGATAAACGCCATCGGATTGTTGATCTCATGGGCTACCCCGGCGGCAAGCTGCCCGATGGAGGACATCTTGTCCTGATGTAGCAGCAGGATGTCTTTTTCCCTGTTCTTGCTGACTTCCTCCGTAATCCGGTTTTCCAGCTGGTCATTGAAAGACTGAAGCTGCTCCTGGTTCACGCGCAGCACCGCTTCGATCTGTTTACGCGCGGTGATGTCATCCATGGCCAAGAGGATGATGTGCGAGCCTATTTTTTCCCGGAAAATCTGCCGGGCATTGAGGAGAATTATCTTATGGCCGATGCCGGGGAAGTCGTGCTCGACTTCATAGCCATTGATCACGGTTTCCAGCGGAAGGATTTCCTCGACAAGCACCCGCAGTTTGGGAATGTCCCACTGTCGGTTGCCGAGGTCGTAGATGAAATTGCCGATCGTTTCTTCAGGCGTGACTTTGAAGGTGTTGTAGAAGCTGCCGTTGGCGGTAAGAATTTTCAGGTCGGAATTCATTACCACCAGCGGTTCGCGTACGGTTTCAACAATATTTTCGGCATATTCGCGGGCATCCTGAATTTCAACTTCCAACAATTTGCGCTCGGTGATGTCTTCCATGGCCAGCAGGATAATGCGTGAGCCGATGCTCTCACGAAAAATTTCCCGGCCGTTGAGCAGAATGGTTTTACGACCGATACCGGGAAAGTCATGCTCGACCTCATACCCGTTGAACACGGTTTCATTGGGAAGGATCTCCTCTACGAGTATTCGCAGCGCGGGAATGTCCCATTGCCGGTTGCCAACGTCGTAGATGAAGTTGCCGATCGTATCCTCGGGCGTCACTTTGAAGGTGTCGTAAAAACTGTGGTTGGCGGTCAGGATTTTCAAATCGGAATTCAGTACCACCAGCGGCTCACGAACGGTTTCAACGATATTCTCTGCATATTCCAGGGCGCCCTGGATCTCTTTTTTCAATTTTTCGCCAGCTGTGCCATCAACAACTGAAGAGAGGATATACATATTTCCACTTTTTTCCGAACCCACCAGGACGCTCTGAAGCTGTCCAAAAATTTCCGTGCTGTCAAACCCTGAGAGCCTGATGTCACATTTCTGCATCCCTTCTCTCCGCACGACACTTTCGAAGTGATGTGCAATCACTTCTTTACCCTCTTCATTCGCGACAAAACAGCTAAAGGGTTTGCCTGCCAACAGCTGCTGCTCTATTCCGAGCAACTGTCCTCCGCTCAGATTTGCTTCCCGTATCACGCCTTGAGTATCAAAGACAAAATAAGCAACCGGTGCAAAATCAAAAAGCTCGGCATATATATTGCGCGATGCAACAATCTCGTCCTGGGCTTGATGCAACGTTTTCTTTTCAAGCAGGTGGTGAGCACACGCAAGGAGTGATGCCGTAAACTTATCCGGTTCAAGCGGCTTAACCACATAATCAAACGCTCCTAGCGGGATGGAACGCTTCAGGTAATCAACCTGCTCAAAGGCAGACATGACAAAAACGGGAACGGACTTGTTTTTATCAAGGTTACGGATTTCCTGTATCATGGTCAGGCCGTCCATGACCGGCATCTGGATGTCAGTGATAACTATATCCGGACTGTGTGCTCGATAGGCGTCCAAACCCTCAGCGCCGTTATGGGCTGTGACCAGACCGCCGACAAGACGTCTCAGGAACTCGCTGAATATTTCACGGGTAAGTTCATCATCTTCAACATACAACAGGGTAAGGCTTTTCAGATATTTCCGTTCCAGTGAGGCATTGTCCATACATAGTATCCTATTGTAACAAAGGTGCAAGTTCCTTGATTAGTGATGACGCCATTATCATCGCGGATATTCCTGATCCGTAGAGACACTTTTATATCATTTCAACTCGGTTCATAATGGTCCTCCCCCAGCCACTGTTTTATCTGGCCAGGCAGTTCACGAGTGTTGATCGGTTTGGAGAGGTATCCGTCGAACCCGGCCTCCAGGAATTTTTCTCGATCACCTTGCATGGCAAAGGAGGTCAGGGCGATAATCTTCAGGTGTGCCGTTGCAGGGTCACTTTTCAGGAGACTACCGGCGGTCATACCGTTCATTCCCGGCATCTGAATATCCATCAGGATCAGATCCGGCATCAGCTTTCGGGCTTGGTCCACACCGTCCTGACCGTCAACGGCTTCCGAAACCTCATAGCCATGAAATGTTAATATATCTTTGAACAGGCTACGGTTGTTTGTGTTGTCTTCAACTATCAAAATCTTGCGCGGCATAATGATTGTTTCCTCTGGTCGTTTTACCCCGGATACGTAGCTTAACCGTAATGAATTCCGCAACTAGCGTGCCAGAGATTGTTTGAGGGCTTAGATGCTGTAAGGGTTTGATTGTACAGTGGGAACTGAAATGTGATCGTGCAGGTGGTGTGAAAAAACGTCATGTATATTTGCCATATTTGGCATATTCGCCATATATAGTAAATATACTGTTCGACGTAAACGAGTGGTTTATCTGATTTCAGCTAATGGCGGACGATACCTAATCTCTTTATCCGGGCACGCAGAGTACTGGGATTGAGCCCCAGGAGAAGCGCTGCCCCATTGCAGCCACTGATGCGCCAGCCGGTTTTGCGAAGAGCCTGAAGTATATGGTCGTGTTCCACCAGGGCGAGCGCCTTAACGTCATGCTCCGCCAGATCCTCCACTCTCCCAATCGTTTCGAAGCGGTCCAATACCTGAAGCATTGATCCCTGACTGGTGATTATCGCCCGTTCGATGACGCTTTCCAACTCCCGTACGTTGCCGGGCCAGTGATATTCCTGAAGGGATTTCACGGTATCCTTTGAGATTGAATCGATTTTCTTGCCTATTTTTTTATTGAACCTGGCCACAAAATGATCGACGAGCAGTGGGATGTCTTCCGTGCGCTGCCTGAGCGGCGGCATCGTGATAGGGAAAACGTTGAGGCGGTAATAAAGGTCTTCCCGGAACCTGCCGGCGCGGATCTCTTCCTTGAGGTCCCTGTTGGTGGCCGCGATGATGCGCACATCTATTTTTATAGTACGGGGACTTCCGAGTCGCTCAAGTTCACCGTCCTGAATAAAGCGATGCAGCTTTGATTGCAGCTCCAGCGGCAACTCGCCGATTTCGTCAAGGAATATAGTGCCGCCGTCGGCCAGCTCAAAGCGCCCGATCTGCCGCTCATGGGCCCCGGTGAAAGCTCCTTTTTCACGCCCGAAGAGCTCGCTTTCGATAAGGGTCGTCGGCAGTGCCGCACAATTAACGGTAATCATCGGCCTGGTCTTGCGTGCACTGCTGCTGTGGATGGCGCGTGCCACCGCACCTTTTCCGGTGCCTGTCTCACCAAGCAGGAGAACGGTCGCATTCATAGGCGCTACCTGCTCGACCCGCAAGAATACAGCTGAGAGGATACTGCTTTGGCCGATAATTTCGCCGAAATTGTACTCACGGGCAACATCCTGTTGTAGGTAGATATTTTCAACCTGGAGGCGATCATTCAAACGCTTGATTTCTGCAAACGCAGTCAGAAGTGACTTTTCAGCTTTTTTGCGTTCGTCTATTTCCTGTGTAAGCTGCAGATTGGCTCTGGTTAACTCCGTCGTTCGCTCACTGATTCTCAGTTCCAACAAATCACGGGATCTACCCAACTCTTCATTCTGCATCTCCAGTTCGATTTTGTGAATTTCCAATTCATGTACGAGTCGTTTCGTCGCTTTCTCAGTCCGGGATGATTGCCGTTTCATCTCATGTTCAGACAACTGCTCTTCGGCTTGGCAGCGCAGTTTGGTCTCTGCTGGCAGAAAGTTGTCTGTGGTGGCGCCCATTGTTGTGCCGGTTGTCTTCATTATGGATGCCCCATGTCCCTTGTAAATAGACGGGAACATTATCATATAATCTTTTACAAGAGAATCAATTATAGCCAGCTGAAATGTTGCACATACAAAGAGAGCGGTGCCTCTGTCACTAGTCCCCTACCATCTCAGGAAGCTCTCAGTGGTACTGCTTGGTTGGTGATTTTTTACTGAGAGACGATTTCATGATGTCTGACGGAAAAAATGTTGACATCATTTAGCCTCCTGTCTATATTGACATCCAACATCAATAAGAGGTTGATATGATCCGTCAGAAAAAGCGTCTTTTTAATGAATACGCCGCCAGTAGAGGGTTGCGCTCTACACGCCAGCGGGACATCATCCTCGACATCTTTCTTTCCACCCACAAACATCTCAGCGTTGAAGAGTTGTACCTCATGGTAAAGGCCAGCCATCCCGGCATCGGCCAGGCAACGGTCTACCGGACACTCAAGCTGTTCGCAGAAGCGGGACTTGCCCGGGAAATTTTACTCCATGACGGTCAAACTCGCTATGAGCATGCACTGGCAGGTGAGCACCATGATCACCTTATCTGTACCTCCTGTACCAACATCATCGAGTTTGAAAATGAAACCATAGAACGCCTTCAGGAAGAGGTGGCTTCTCGCCACGGTTTCCTGATGAAAACCCATAAAATGGAAATTTACGGAATCTGTTCTGCATGTCGCTGCGGGGGATGAACCTCCCTTTTTTTCTCAGCTACATGATAACGAATATCAATACCAGATGCTGGAGACCTCTTTATGTCCAATCGCAGTTCAATCAAGCTAGAAGTTCCGGGAGTTTCCTCAAAAACAAGGAAAGTTGCCCTGGTCGGCAATCCTAACGTCGGCAAAAGCGTCCTGTTCAACGCCCTGACCGGCGCCTATGTTACCGTCTCCAATTATCCCGGCACTTCGGTGGAACTTTCCCGTGGCAAAGCAGTCATCGGCGGGGAGTCCTGGGAAGTGATAGATACTCCCGGGATGTACTCCATCCACACTATTACCGAGGAGGAACGGGTAGCCCGCGAGATCCTGCTGAAGGAAAAACCGGACCTGGTGATTCATGTCCTGGATGCGCGCAATCTTGAGCGGATGCTTGCCATGACTGTTCAGTTGATCGAGGCCGACCTGCCGGTGATCCTGGTTGTCAACATCATGGATGAGGCAGAGAAGATGGGGCTAACCATCGATCTGTCACTGCTTCAGGAGCGCCTCGGCATACCGGTCATCGCTGCCGCTACGGCGCGCAAGCGAGGCATTGAAGAGATTCGAAATGCGCTCTCCGGGTATGTTCCCGTTACCCGAAACTGCTTTGCGTACGAAAGTGTGCTGGAGCACGACCTGCAGGGACTACTTGGCCTGATGCAGGGAGAGTATGTCCTTTCCCGTAGAGCACTGGCTCTGCTCATGCTGCAGGGTGACGACGAGGTGACGGAACTGGTACGTACGGCCGAAGCGGAGCGATATGCAGCTATTGAGTGCCGGTCCAGAGAAATTGCTTTTGAGCGCCGGGAGTCATTCCATCTTGATCTGACCATGGAGAGAAAAAAAATTGTCAACCGGCTTATGCTCGGAGTCATGACCATTCCCGAGCGAAGAACAGAGACCTGGGAGGAACGCCTCGCCCGCCTGACTGTACAGCCTCTGACCGGAGTGCCGATTATCATTATTACACTCTATTTCGGCCTGTATACCTTTGTCGGCAGTTTCGGTGCCGGTACACTTGTAGATCTGCTTGAAGGAAAACTTTTTGAAGGACTGTTTAACCCCTGGGTGACCGGCCTGGTAAAAGCTCTGATCCCCTGGTGGTGGCTGCAGGAACTCCTGGTCGGAGAATACGGCGTATTTACCCTGGGACTCCGATATGCGGTCGGAATCATCCTTCCGATTGTGGCGACCTTCTTTCTCTTTTTTTCCGTGCTTGAGGATACCGGTTATTTTCCACGGCTTGCGCTCCTCGTCGACCGGATTTTTAAAGTTTTCGGCCTTACCGGGCGGGCAGTCATCCCGATGGTGCTCGGTTTCGGCTGTTCCACCATGGCCACTATGGTTACCCGAACTCTGGAGACCGCCCGTGAAAGGGTGCTTGCCACGATGCTCCTGGCCCTTGCTATTCCCTGCTCGGCTCAGCTCGGCGTCATCATGGCGCTACTGTCAAAGACACCGGGTGCGTTCATGGTCTGGTGTTTTTGTATTCTACTGATATTTATCGTGGTTGCGATCGTATCCGCCAGGCTGTTGCCGGGGACTCCCCCCATGTTCTATATGGAGCTGCCCCCGATGCGCCTGCCGCAGCTCTCCAACGTGCTGACTAAAACCTACACTCGCATGCAGTGGTACTTCATGGAAATTATGCCGCTGTTCATTCTGGCGTCAGTGCTGCTCTGGTTCGGCAAGATCACGGATTTCTTCACCACAATGGTACATGCAATGAAACCGGTCATGGCTTTTATCGGGCTCCCCAAGGAAGCCGCAGTGGCGTTCATCTTCGGGTTCTTCCGCAGGGACTATGGTGCTGCGGGCCTCTATGACCTCCAAACCAAGGGGCTTCTTGATGCGCGACAGCTGACAGTGGCTGCGGTTACCCTCACTCTGTTCATCCCCTGTGTTGCCCAGTTTCTGATGATGAAGAAGGAGCGCGGGCTCAAGGTGTCGGTTATAATTTTTTTTCTGGTGAGCGGTATAGCTTTCGGCAGTGGATTTCTCCTGAATCAGTTACTGCTCTTTACGAGGATCCTCTGATGACCTGCGGATTCTGCGGACACTCATTTGATGAAAGCGAAGGAAAACAGGGCTGTGGAGGCTGTGGCGGTGGGTGCGGCGGCGTTCATTGTCCGCGCTGCGGTTACAAGAATCTCCGCGAGCCCGGAATCATATCTTTGCTGAGAAAAATAACGGGTACAAAAACAACAACTACGAACCAACTAAAGGAGAAGAGATCATGACGCTATCAGAACATGCCGAAGAGATACTTGAAGCGCTCTGGATTGCCGTGGAAGAGGAAGGTGCCGACTCTCTTGACCCCCGGAAACTGGACTTCCCGTGCGATGACCCGGCCTACCGTGAACTGACCGATCGGGCCATGATTGAACTCAGACAGGGGCTGGTCTATTTCCGTCCCGAGGGGCTGGAAGAAGGGAAAATGAGCATTCGCCGCCACCGTCTGGCCGAGCGTCTCATAATGGACATATTTAATATCCGTGGTGAGGATGGTGATCTGAAAGCCTGCCAGTTCGAGCATCTGCTCAAAGACGGGGTCGATACCAAGCTCTGCACCATGCTCAACCATCCCGCGACCTGCCCTCATGGCAAGGCGATCCCGCCCGGTGCCTGTTGCGACGATGCACGTGCGAAAGGTGATCTGGGGGTCGTTCCTCTCACCGAATTCAAGCCGGGCCAGGAAGGCGAGATCGCCTACATCCAGACCGGAGACAACAAGAAGATGCAGAAGCTGATGGCCATGGGGGTACTACCGGCCAACAAGATAATTCTGGTTCAGTCTTATCCCTCTTACATTTTCAGGATCGGGTTTTCCGAATTTGCCGTCGATACCGCTCTTGCAATGGAAATTTTTGTTCGAAAACAGTAGCAGAGAGCGGTTGGTAGGATCTTTGTGTAGGCACCTTTTTGCACGAGAATAACGATAACGGATGTCAATATCTACATGAGAAAGTGCAGCGTCATGAATCTGAAACAATTATTGGCCGCAACGATGTTGTCTGGCGTCACGTTTACTTCCTCAGCCCTTGCTGGTCCGCCGCTTGCCACCGATGATGCCGGAGTAGTCGACGTCGGCAGCTACGAGATTGAGGCCAACGGCTCCTTCTCCTCTGCCAAAGGGACTTCTGAAGGCAGTACGACCAGAACAGAAACTGTTGACGCTGAACTGAAGCTCACCACCGGTCTCTACAAGGATCTGGGGATTGCTCTTGCACTACCTCGCACCATCAACCAGCGAACTGATGGAGATGGAGCAACCTCTGACGCCGAAGGATTCGGTGATGTGAACGTGGAGATAAAGTACGCCGCTGCCGAGATAGCCGGGGTCAAACTGGCAATCAAGCCCAGTGTTATCATCCCCACTGGTGCATCAGACATAACCGCTAATCATATGCAGTATGGAGTTACCCTCATCGGGAGCAAAGAGTTTGGTGAAGGTAGATATACCATTCACACAAACATTGGATACGAGTATCACGCCTACAGAGACAACGTCGAATCACGACGCAAAAACATCTGGTCAGCTTCTCTTGCAGGCGAGGCAGAAATCAGCACAGGTTTGGTCATTGTGGCTGACACGGGATTTGCCTCCAATCCCGGCACCAGCTCGCATGAATTGCCCTTCGCCCTGGCCGGTGTCCGCTACGCCGTCAATGAACATCTGACGCTCAGCGTCGGTTACAAAACAGGGGTAACGAGCCCGAAAGACGATTATGCAGTTCAGTGGGGAGTTCTCATAAAGGTTCCTTAGATACACCGGGAATAATTACCGCCGTATCAGCTTGCACCGTTAGTACGAATCCAGATCAAGGGAGATTTCGACATGAACAAAACGCTGGCAGCAATTTGGTTGGAAGTCAGGTTGTTGAGGATTTTACGCTCACATTCAAAATGCCGTGCTACGCAGGTGCGGTTCAAAGGGGAAAAAATGTAATTTCCCTCGCTGTCTCGCAACTGAAACAGGCGATTTCTGTTACGGCTTGGCAAATATGATTGTTTTTGAGTGGTTACAACTATCGCTACTGACCTTTTACTACACTCACCATCCACTCACTCCAAGAGATATTTTGAGTGGGTGGATATGAGGCGTCTCTACAAGAGCGAACGGTCATGCCGCTTGAGCCTCGTTACAATGTTGCTCCTACTCAACAGGTTGCCGTTGTCCGAAGTGCCGGCGAACATAAAACCCTGGTACTAATGTCATGGGGTTTGGTCCCCTCCTGGTCGGAAGATACAAAGATCGCCAGCCACACCATCAACGCCCGCTCTGAAACAGTTGCCGAAAAACCGGCCTTTCGTCATGCCATTAAATACAATCGCTGCATAGTCCCCGTTTCGGGATTCTATGAATGGAAGCCGGTCGAGCATCATAAAGAGCCGTATTACATTGAGATGGCAAACCATGCGCCGATGTGTTTAGCCGGTATCTGGGAAAAGTGGAATGCTCCTGACCACTCCGTGCTGGAAACTTTCTCCATCCTGACGACAACCTCAAACAGCCTGCTCGCTCCGATTCATGACCGTATGCCGGTTATTCTGCACCCTGGAGACTTCAATCTTTGGCTGAGCAAGAATATGCATGACCCGCAGGAGTTGGAAAGACTCTACAATCCCTTCCCATCTGAACAGATGACCGTCTATCAGGTACCAGACCTTGTCAATAATCCGAGATTTGATAGCCCTGCCTGTATCGCCAGAGTTTGACTGATGAGATACTGCACAAACTACCGGCAGAGAAAGCGCTATTTTTACCGTGTCGTATCTGAATCAAGATCCCGCTCTCTTTCACATATCGGGCAGATATAAAACAGCAGGTCCAGTTTGCGGGACCTGCTGTTTTTTCCGAAGCATCCCATGGATACGGATCTCTGGTGTAATGCTGTCCGGTTATTTTAGCCACGGCTTGTCTCCTCCCGCGCCGACACCAATCGCTCCAGTTCCACAATCTGCTCGCCCAGCCAGCTGTGCAACGCTTTGGCATTCTGGTAATTGAGTACGACACCGTTTGAGATATAGCGTACGATACTGCTGTTGAGATTTTCGGGATCTACGGCAATGACATCCGTGCCGATAGAACCATCTGGATTGATGGCATGAGTAATTTCGTTGGGCAGCGGTGGCCGCTCCAGATAGAAGTTGGCGATTATTTCCCCGCGCGGTGAGATGCCGCCCTGAGCGCCGTTGACGTAGACCGGGTTGTAGTCGTACTTGAAGATGTACTTGAAGGTGATGGATGGGTCGTGTTTTGACATTGGCATTTCCTTTCAATCAGTTTTTTATTGGTACTTCTTACCCCGTTACAAACGAGCTCCAGTAGGCAAAAAACTCTGCAGTGCCGGATTGAATTGTGTAAAAAAGTCTTTGAGACGGGCTTCTGCAACTTCCGGTGATTCGTTTTCAGTCAGTGGTGTAATCAAGCGAATTAAGGCGCCATCGGTCCGGTTCAATGTAATTGAATCGATAACATTAAAAAGTTTGATCTGATACAGATCAGTAAGAATGCGACCACGCTGGTCAAACCAGTAGTAGACTAATCGTCGTTCATTTCCCATAACCATCATGGTTCTATTAATGGTAATAACACGCCCGCCGGCATCTGTAACACTGATTTTAACCGGTTCTTTCAACTCCCAGCCGCTGCCGGGTAGACAAGTTGCAGGTGAGTGGCTGGCTTTACCTTTCGACTGAAAATCACTGTAGGCAACATATGTGTTAACCACTTCGCCGCGACTGTTGCGAAAATCGGCCAACAGATAATCATTAAGCTCCAGAGCATCCAGGTACATTTTTTCCAGGTTCTGTTTCTTGCCGCTCCAGTTTCCTAATGAATCGGGAAAGAGACTGAACGATTTTTGCATCGGGGTGCGATTTCTGTTTGAAACACCTTGGACAGCCGCAGCGGTCGTTCCCATCATCAGCAGTATGATCAGAAACTGCAGCGAGACATGTCGCAGCAGACCGGTGTAGTGCGTATGTTCCGTGACGTGTGCCCGTTGACTTTCAGCATGTGCCGTTCTGCTCAAACCACTGTTACCCCGTTCAGGAAAAATCCGTTTCAGCACCGCCATCTCCAACAACAATATCCCCAGGCTGATCATAAAGATAAACCAGCCGGAAAAATCATGAAAGAACCCTTCAGCTGCAGCTGAACCCATAAACTGGTACAGAATTCCGACCGAAGCGATGCGCATGCTGTTGGTTACTATTGATATGGGGATCGTTGACAGCACGATAAAAACCTTTTTCCAGACTGCTCCTTTGAAAAAGTAAGCCAGCAGAATCCCGAGGATAATCAGCGGGAAAAAATATCGTAACCCGCTACAGGCGTCCACAACCTGTAGCCGCGTGAAACCCAGGTCGATAACGTTACCTTCGCGATAGGCGGTCAGTCCGCACAGCTGCAGCATGAGCACACCAATTTGTGATGAGATCAGCTTGAGCTGCAACGTCAAGTTGCCGTATAAAATATTTGGCGGCGGCACCATGGTCAGTGCCAGAACAACCGGGAACGCAATCACACGCAGTTTCCGCCACCCCATCACCGACCAGAGTATTCCGACGGACAATAACCAGAGTGAGATGAACATGATCGTATACTCTCCGCCCAATTCCCCCATCCAATAGAAAATAATCGCTAAAAACGCCGGAAGCAGACCTGCCCACGTACGTTGTGATGGTTCATGAGCAAGTTCCGCTCGTTTTTCCCAGATCAAATAGGCAACCACCGGCGGAATAAAATAACTGTAGGTAAAGTCGTCTAATCCCCACATTCGAAACAGATATGCTGCTGTACTCTGATACATGATCGACGCCAGCGTCAGGAAAAGCAGACTTCCTCCCAGCACTGGCAACGAAATTGCTTTACGCATACACGCTCCCCGCATCCTGCATCAGAACGTTCCAAATCCGCTCGGAAGCCCGGCCATCCCACATGGGAGGAACAACGGCTCGCTCTTTCTTTGTAAGGCTCTCGTCAAAAGCTGCACATATCCCTTCTACGCTGGTACCGGCCAGAACATTGCTTCCAAGTTGGACTGTTATCGGTCGCTCGGTATTATCTCGAATAGTCACACAGGGCACTCCCAAGGCCGTCGTTTCCTCCTGCAGTCCGCCGCTATCGGTCAAAACCGCCTCGGCTCCGCTCCAAAGAGCCAGTGACTCTCTGAATCCGAGAGGAGGAAGCAGCAGAACATTATGAGAAAACTTGATACCGTGACGTTCAATCATCTGTTTCGTCCGGGGATGCACCGGAAAGAAAATAGTCCGCTCGAACGCCAGTCCGTTGATCGCTTCGGCGATTGATGAAAAGGTTGCGCAATCATCGACGTTAGACGGCCTGTGTAATGTCATAAACAGGTAAGGCCCTTTGACTTCATTCAACATACGTTCAATAATTCCGGATGGCTTCGTCGTTTTGAGTATTTCTGCCTGGTGCAGAAGATTATCGATCATCACATGCCCCACATCATGGATACTTCGCCGTGGCTTGCCTTCCGCGAGCAGATTCGTTACGCCGCTCTCCTCGGTTACAAAAAACCAGTCCGAAATGGAATCCGTCACCATCCGGTTGATCTCCTCCGGCATCGACAGATCAAAACTCCTGAGTCCTGCCTCGACATGACCAACTTTGATCATCAGTTTTTTGGCGACAAGACTACAGGCCACAGTGGAATTGACGTCACCGACGACAAGAATCAGATCCGGTTGAGCCTGCAAGCAGACTTTTTCAAACTCCACCATTATTTTGGCCGTTTGTACCGCATGCGATCCTGAACCGGCTTCAAGATGATAGTCCGGATTCGGAATCCCCAGCTCATCAAAAAAACCGTGCGACATGACATGGTCATAATGTTGTCCGGTATGGACGATGCTGCATTTCACCTGATCATGAGCCAGCGAAGCCCGGTAGATGGGGGCTATTTTCATAAAATTGGGCCGGGCACCGGCAACCAGTAGAACGTTCATTGTGTACCTCGTGATTGAAATTTAACCTTATGGAGCCAATAGACCCGGACAAGTGATCACTTATCCGGGTCTATAATAACAGGTCATTTTTGAGGTTGCGTTACGGGGAGGTAAAAGTTTGGTGAACAATCAAGGGATTTCAGTGAAAAACCATTTCATATTTTCGCCGAAACACCTGATAGGCAAAAACCGGCAGAACCTTCTGGCGGGCGATGCGCTTTGGTTCTGAAATCAGGCGATAGAACCATTCCAGATTCATGTTGCACCAGAATTCCGGAGCACGCTTGACGGTCCCTGCGATTGTGTCGAGTGTCCCACCGATCCCCTGACAGACTCTCACGGTCTGCAGCTGGCTGGCGTAGGTCGCAAACCAGTTTTCCTGTCGCGGCGATCCAAGTGCCAGAAAGAGGATCTGGGCGCCGGAAGCATTGATCTGTTCAATCAATTTCGGAGTCTCTTCAGGAGATACATAGCCGTTGGCGCGACCGACAATATCAAGTGACGGGTAGCGAAGCCGCAAGGTTTCCGCCGCCTTGGCGCTCACGTCTTCCTTCGCACCGTAGATAAAAACCCGGTACCCCTTTCTGGCGGAAAGACGGCAGATTTCATCCATCATCTCAACACCGGGAACTCGTGACAAGCCGACACGATAGAGAATGCGAGCCGCCATAACTACCCCAATACCGTCAGGAATTAACAGATCGGCTTCACTAAAAACTTTGTGCAGATTCGGATCACGCGGGACAGAAAAGTTCTTCTCGGGGTTGACGGCAAAAACACTATGAGGGCGGTCCCCCTGTTCGACAAAGTTTTCCACTCGTTGAAGAGCCCCGTTCATATCAACCGGATCGACCCACACATTCAAAATTTTAAGACGGTTTTCATGCGTAGACATACTGGCCTCCTTGATCATTTTTGTTCAAAAAAAAACACCCGAACCGCACAAAGAGATATCTTTGTTGACGATCCGGGTGTCCTGGTCCCTGAGAGTTCTCAGGTCAGCGAAGTGCCCTCATATTCAATTGAGATCACTGTAGCATACGAATGTTACATCTTCATGGAGAGTGCCAAACGATTTGGTTAATTTTTAATGAACTGATAGGGCGTTATTTTGGTAATAAATGTTACCTCTGACGACGCACCTTCCCTAACTGCCTGAAGCACCGGAGAGGGTACTTTCCGGTTGTAGGCCTGGGAATACCACCCCAACGGGGGTTCCTCCTCTCCCCGAAACAGCTGAAAACTACCCATCTCCAACTCCACCCGAATACGATAACCCTTTCGTTCCACCAGCCAGCCACCATCCTCTTCGGAAAAGGTGGCGTCCGGATGGAAGTGAAAATTAAGTTCAAATCGGTGTTGACCGCTCCCCTGAAAATGATCAGTAATCTGCCATGAACCGTCCGGAGCATTCAGGATTGACCTGATGTGGCGCAGCGGGTTTTTATGCCGGGCATAGCCATCATGACTGGCCTCGATCAGCAGTCCCCCGGCTGTTTCAACGACCTGCTCCAGCTGACAATTATATGGATCACCCCAGACAAAGCCGGTCAGCTGCGTGGCCTGATCCATTCCATCGACTGTCACGGTAGAGTGCGCCCGGGTCCCTTTGAAATAGCGTCGGAACGTAGCTTCACCATTATAGCGGTAGGTTCCGCTATCAACCAGAAACGGTGTGCCGCCAACCGAGAGTGTCACCGAGAGTGCATCGGCATGTCCATGGTTGTAAAGCGGCGCCATCCCAAGTGGGCCATGATCAAATGTCAGCAGCGTATCAGCACCACCTCGGATAATCGTGTAACCTGATGTTTCAAAAGTCCGGTTCATCATCGGCATTACTAATGGTGACGGTCTCTGCGGGGAGAGTCCGGGGGCTATGGCATATCCGTCATCGTAGTCTCCCCGTGCAGGGCCGTTACCGAACGAATTACGGAATGATGCGAGAAACACCTCTCCCAGTAGCAGGCGTTCCTTGAAGTCATCGCATCGTCTCAGACCGTTGCTCTCCAGAAAATTAACTGCCACCCGGTAGATATCGAGTACAAAGCGATGGTAGCCAAAAGACTGTTCTGCTGGTCCGCCATCAGCGAGGATTTGATGTGACAGCTCCTGTTCGAGCAGGGTGATTCCGCTCTTCAGCCAGCGTCTGCCGGTATCCGTCTCCTTAAAAATACCCCCGCCGATAACAAGCCCCATTGCTTCGCAGACCGTATGATTCCCGAGTGAAGAAAAGAGTGAGAGATTTTTCTCACTCCACCAGGCGTGCAAATATACTGCGCAAAGAATCGTTTCCGTATCACAGCGAGTTAGGTTATCAAGGCTCTTCAGGGCATAAAAAAAGACAGGAATGCGCAGCCCGCATTCCATGGCTGACAGATAATGAGGACCACGCAGGAATGGGTTATCCTCCAGCCACTGCATGATTTCGGCGTGGGCAAACTCCTTGATTGAAGAATTGTCCGGTGCATCAGGATTTTGTTGGAGCCAGGCGATCAGGAGCGTCACATGCTGCAGACGAGCCGGTTCCCACATAGCACGAATGTCCATCTGAGTGCCAACTGAACGTGTTGACGGGCAGGATTTGTGGCGCAACTCACGCTCATACTGTTCCAGATCTTCCGGATCGGCGTTCAGCGTGAAGCGGAATCCTGCCAAAATGCGATCAACGTCCGATCGTGCAACACGTCCGGCAAAAGCAGGCATGGTAAGAGCCATGATATGGAGCAGATCAACAGGAGGGATACGGCAGGGCAGACCTCCTCGGCGGGCCTGGCGGGTGACCCGATAGTGCGTTCCGGCCTGCCCAAACCGGTGAAACAACTCGGCCAGGGAAGCCCGTTTGAGACGCGTCAGATAAAACCGGAAATTTTTTAGCAGACGTGACATGGGATCAAAGCCGACAGGACTGACCAGTACGAATGGACTCCAGAACTCTAAAAGTAGCCAGCGTGGTTGCGTGAATTTCCGCAAACGGGATCAGCGGTGGATTCCCTTTCCTAACCGCTTCTATGAACTGCACGACCCCTTCTTTTTGCCCTTTATCCTGAACAGAGAGTTTCTTCTCACTCTTTTTTCCAGCGCTTTGAATCGTCAGGGTCTTGAAATCATCCAGAATTCCTACAGCACCATGTCCGAATACCTCTATCCGCTCTTTGGGCACAGCTTTGTCACCATTGGAGAAGTAGGCTATTGAACCAACAGAACCATTTGCAAAGGTAAGCGAGATATTCACGGTATCGAGAAGGTTGGGGGCTGACTGCATGGCAGTCGCATACACACTGACCGGCAGAGAACCGTTCAGGAAAACCAGGAAATCGATGAAGTGGCAGACTTCGCCAACAATCCGTCCGCCACCCACCAACGGATCCTGAATCCAGGAAGAGGCCGGGATGGCACCGGCATTAACCCGATAGGTCATGGCCAGCGGTCCGCTGCCACACTCTTTTTTGAGCTGCTGTGCCAACGGGGCGAAGCGCCGGTTAAAGCCGACCATCAACTGCAGGTTCAGGCGGGCATCCAGCCAGCCTTTGGTGATGTCAGCCAGCTCTTCTTCAGTGAGGCAGAGCGGTTTTTCGACGAAAACATTTTTACCAGACTGGAGCGCCTGCAGGACATAACCGGCATGCGAGTCGTGACGAGACGCGATGAAGACGGTGTTGATCTGTGGATCCGTCACAACATCAGATGCCGTGCCACTGCAGAAATGAAAACCATAACGGTCTGCCACGGAACGGGCACCGGTTGGAGTGGCAGTCACCACGCCTTGCAAGATAACGTCCGGCCCTGTCTGAACA
>Ga0194037_1000725_pt1 | contig 25465 bp, 17 predicted proteins | sample JunL306m_MetaG_FD_148653 | JGI IMG/M metagenome (GOLD analysis project Ga0194037, IMG submission 148653) | Anoxic zone freshwater microbial communities from boreal shield lake in IISD Experimental Lakes Area, Ontario, Canada - Jun2016-L304-6m | ecosystem: Environmental > Aquatic > Freshwater >...
TGTTACTCCTCTTGCCAATCTTCCGTCAGTATGGAACTCGTCGCCCTCCACAAGAGATAACGACGCAAGCGTTGTCAAGAGAATTCCCAATGAACCATTTCGCATTGATGCACCATCCGAAGCATTCCCTGGAGGCTTGATGCCTGACAAAGCGACACCTGATTTAACACACCGGTTTTACAATAATCAGATGCAGATAAATGATGGCAAAAACAACATGTTTGCAGCATGGTCTGATGCTGGTGGGTTAACAATGGGTTATTACGACGGCTCTGTCATGCGGCTCTGGAAATTAGCTAAAAAATATACCCTGGCAGATAATTTTTTTATGGGAGCTTTTGGAGGATCATTTCTGAACCATTTCTGGCTGATTTCCGCATCTACTCCCATCTACCCTGATGCCCCTGCCACTCTCAAGAGCGGTGTTGAGACAAGTGGTGTGAAACTCACTCTTGCAGAGAACTCCCGTGTCAGTGCCATGAGCGGTAAAGCAGTTTATGTTGCAGACCAAGCGGTGACTCCTGATGGCTATGCGGTTAATACGCTGCAGCCCTCTTATCAACCAAGTGGAATTCCGCCCGCCGCCGGTGGAAACAGTCAACTTGCTGATCTGACAAAAAATCCCCTTCCTCCTCAGGATTTCAAGACGATCGGCGATGTCTTGAGTGCAAAGGGAGTGAGCTGGATATGGTATGCCGGGGCATGGAATGAGGCTTTACATAATCGCAGTATTATTAATAACAGTAACAGCTCAAATTTTCAGCCGCACCATCAACCGTTCAATTACTTTAAACGATTCGATCCAACAACCGTAGCGGGCTCAGAGGAACGAAAACTGCATTTGAAGGATTATTCGGATTTGAAGAAAGATATTATGGCTGGGACATTACCGTCGGTTGTCTTTTACAAGCCTCAAGGTAATCTAAACCAACATCCGGGATATGCCGATGTGATGTCTGGAGATGCCCATATTGCAGAAATAGTCCATGATTTACAGAAAAGTCCTCAATGGAAAAAAATGGCAATTATTGTAACCTATGATGAAAATGGCGGATTCTGGGATCATGTTGCTCCCCCTAAAGGTGATCGCTGGGGACCTGGCATACGTATTCCAGCCATTATCATATCACCCTGGGCCAAAACTCATTTTGTCGATCACACTTATTACGACACAACCTCTATCCTGAAATTAATAACAAAGCGGTTTGAGCTTGAGCCGTTACCCGGCATTCGGTCTCAGGCAGGAGATTTGACCAACGCCTTTCACTAATTGCTCTTTGCTGGCAACAATAATGAACGTTGTTGCCAGCTTCATGTTGTGAGACGTTATGAGATGCAGTTCCCTTTTACCGTGTAAACTTCCCGAACGTGCTGATCATCAAAAAGCTGTGCATTTTTCCCGCAAATAAAATCACCGCCAACTTTTTTCATAGTCCCTTCAAGCGTTGACAATTGGTTTCCTGAGCAATTGAAATTTCCTTTCACTTTTTCAGGAGCACCATCGAGGGTAATCAACTTGTTGCCTGAGCAATCAAAATGCCCTTTGACTTTTTCCGGAGACCACTTGAGCGATGTCAGTTGATTGCTGAAACAGAGAAACGTATCAACTTCTTCGGGAGCGCCTTTGAGTGATGTCAACTGATTCACTGAACAATTAAAGATGCCATGAACCTTTTTATTGGCCCCTTTGAGAGAGGTCAGTTGATTTCCTGAACAATCGAAGTTGCCGGAAACTTCTCTCACTCCACCCTTCAGGGAAGTTAACTGGTTGCCTGCGCATGAGAAATCCCCCATAACGCAATCGGGACTGCCGTCCAGAGTGGTCAATTGATTGTTTGAACATTCAAAATCACCCTGAATTTTATTTGGCGCACCATTGAGTGTAACAAGCTGGTTATATGAACAATCAAAATCACCACCAACAAGATGAGGCGCTCCGTCAAGAGTGGTCAGCCTGTTTCTGGAGCAATTGAAATCCCCCTCAACGACCTCTGGGCAGCCTTCAAGAATGCATGCCACAGTTTCATCATCATGCTCACCTTTCAACGATGTCAACTGATTCCCGGCACAAGAAAAATCGCCCATAATAAACAGCGGACTGCCATCAAGCGAACTTAATCGATTATTGGAACAATCAAAATTTCCAGAAACTTCCTCAGGAGCATTGTCGAGTGAGGTCAACAGGTTACCAGAACAATTAAAATCTCCTTTCACCTTTTTAGGCGCCCCCTCCAATGTTGTCAGTTGGTTCCCTGAACAATTGAAATGTTTGACTTTTTTCGGGCATCCGAATAGTGACGTTAACCCCTTGTTTGAACAATCGATGTCCTCCTTGCCATCACAAGTGCCCATCACATCCTGAAAAGTTACCTGTTTCATGTTATTTCCATTAGAATGCATTAATAAGTCGTCCTGATAGTAGTCACCCTGATTAATATTACAGTTATTTAATCGTCTGATTTTCCCGCAGAAATTATGGCAGGAGAACGGCGCACGAAATCACTGTCGTCCAAAGACCGTTTTCACCCTCGGCAGTTTCTGTGATGTTGTAAGAATTGATAATCTTGTGGCTCATTTTATAAATACCTTCACGTTCATCCCAATCCTTGTTGGGATCAAACTCTATACCAAGAGTAGTTGCCAGCATGGTTGCGGCAAGATCTTCGGCATACTCTCCTGACTGTTCTGCAGATTCTCCGTAAGGATGGTGTTCAGAAAGATATCCATACTGTGTATCGTCGGCAGGAATGGCAACACCAACTGACGCAGCAATAAGGCGGTTATATTCATTGGTTGAATTACGGGCCATGACCGCAAAAGTTATCTGACCCGGAGAGAGATGCTTCAGCCCTTCTTCGACTGTGATGCGTTCACAGTGTGGAGGAAAAATACTTGAAACGGTAACCAGGTTGCATTTCTCAATCCTGGCCTCTCTCAGGGCAAGCTCAAAGGAAGAGAGGTATTCCTTGTGCCTGCCTACGCCCTTGGTAAAAAACACTTTTGATGGAACAAATGACAATGATGTATCTCCAGATATACTAATGTTTCCAAAAATAAGATTCTAAATGCAAAAATACAGAAACCCCGCAAGAACGGATTGTTACGAATATGTTAAATCTTGCTCAAAAATATTGAAAAATCAAAATCCCCCGACACACTCATCCATCAGGAGTGACAACGAGTGCTATAAATGTTTCAGAGTTGTAACAGAGGCACCATTGCTTGTTAAGCTTGATGGTCATAGATTAGGAACATTTAATTTCACGAACTAACTCTTGTTCGATCATCACTCTGGATGATTCAGAATCGATAATAAAATATTTTATATCTCCAGAAGATTCAGCTAACAAAACTATCCTCTCTCTATGTCAGAACGCCCGGTTCATATTCTTATAAAAGAACTCTCCCAGATTCTTGCTCAACTTTCCGGGAAAGTAGTGGGGGATTTTCTTGATGCCCTTCATGCCGTTAAAAATCATGATGATTATGGCGCACGCCACATCAGAATTGTTGAAAATGAAATTGACGTGGCTGAGGTCAACCTTGAGGAGCGCTGTCTGGCTTTTCTTGCCTTGCAGCAGCCGGTCGCCATGGATCTGCGTGCAATTGTCACCATTATCAAGATAAATGATGAACTGAAGCATATCGGAGATCTGGCGATTCATATCATTGACCGAATACCTGAAATCAGTCCTGAAATGCTCGAATCATTTGAATTCGAAAATATCTGTATGCACGCAGGCGAAATGGTTAAAAAGTCGATCGAAGCATTTGTCTCCCGAGACAGCATTCTTGCCAGACAAGTCAGTGCCATGGATGAAGATATTGATTCCATACATCGAAAAGTTTTCAAAAGGGTTACCTCACTCATGAAAAAACCTGATTCGGATGTCGATCAGCTCATCGCCGCCTTGAGTATTTCAAGGTATATCGAACGGATGGCTGATCATGCAACCCGAATTGCCAATGAAGTTGTTTTTCAGGTAACGGGAGTGACCGTGCGGCACAGCGAATGGTCTTATGAACAATTGATAACCTCCTGAAGAATTAAATGTCAAGCCAACCACAGGAATTAACGGAGCAGTTGCCTTATTTGCGGCCCGCAGAAGCAAGAGTGCCTGCCCCGAATTTTCTCGATACCTCCCTTTATGTCAACAGGGAGCTGAGCTGGCTCTCTTTCAATCAGCGGGTACTTGAAGAAGCACGTCATCCTCAGGCGCACCCACTTCTTGAGAGGGTAAAATTCATTTCGATTTTCAGCTCAAACCTTGATGAATATTTCATGATCCGTGTTGCCGGTATAGAAGATCAATATGAGGCTGGCATTCAGGATCGAACGATTGATGGCTATACTCCTTCTGAACAGCTTGAAAAGATTCGCGAGATTGTCTTGCAGCAGCTCAGTGAAAGAAACGAGTGCTTTTATCACGATCTGATACCTGCGATGAAAAGGGAGGGTATAGAGTTTCATAAAGTTTCTGAATTATCCCCAACACAACAGCGGGCTTTGAGTCACTATTTTCGAAAGGAGATCTATCCTGTACTCACCCCGCTCGCTTTCGATACAGGTCATCCATTTCCGTTCATGTCAAATTTTTCACTAAATCTTGCCGTTGAACTGGAAGACGATGAAAGCAGAGGATTGAAGTTTGCTCGCGTAAAAGTTCCGGACATCCTCCCGCGACTTCTCCAGCTCAACAATATCAAGGGCTTTCATAATGATGACGGAATCATACGGTTTGTCTGGATAGAAGATCTTATTGAAAGTAATCTGGCTCACCTGTTTCCGAAAATGAGGGTTATACAGTCACATTTCTTCAGACTGATTCGGGATGCTGATATTGAAATCGAGGAAGATGAAGCTGGCGATCTTCTGAAGACTATCGAGAAAGGAATCCGGTCACGTCGCTACGGAAAGGTTGTCCGCCTTGACATCACAACAGCAATGCCTCCTTCGATGAGGAATCTGCTCATGAAAAATCTCAATGTCGCCCCGCGAAATGTGTATGAGATTGATGGAGCACTCGGATTTAACTGCCTGATCGATCTTCTGAAGATAGAACGACCTGACTTGAAAGATGAGCCTTTTGTGCCTGGCAACCAAATTGAAGAGGAGTTCGGGACGGATATTTTTAGTGCGATAAGAGCCAAAGACAGGTTGTTTTATCATCCTTTCGAGTCGTTTCAGCCTGTCGTTGATTTAATCAACAAGGCTGCCGTTGATCCTGCGGTACTTTCAATAAAGCAAACGCTCTACAGGGTAGGAAGCAATTCTCCCATTGTAAAGGCATTGATGAAGGCTGCCGAAGCAGGGAAACAGGTTGCTGTCCTTGTTGAACTCAAGGCAAGATTTGATGAAGGCAATAATATTGTCTGGGCGCGAGCGCTTGAAAATGTCGGCGCTCATGTCGCTTACGGTCTGCCAGGGCTGAAAACCCATGCCAAACTCACCCTGATTGTTCGACGTGAGCAACAAAAGCTGAAACGATATCTTCATCTTGGCACTGGCAACTACAACCCCTCAACAGGAAAGCTCTACACTGATTACAGTCTTTTCACGACCAACGAACAGCTTGCCAATGATGTTGCAGAACTCTTCAACGCCTTGACCGGGTATTCAAAACATACCACATACAGAAAGCTGCTTGTCTCACCAATCAACACCCGAAAAAGGATCATTGAGATGATTGAGCGGGAGATCGAATGGAACCGGGAAAAACAGTGCGGAAGAGTAATCATGAAAATGAACTCCCTGGTTGATGCCAAAACCATCCAGGCACTCTACAAGGCCTCCTGTGAAGGGGTGAAAATCGACCTTATTGTTCGGGGAATTTGCTGTCTGAAACCAGGCATTCCCGGAGTCAGTGAACATATTCGAGTAATCAGCATTATCGGACGTTTTCTTGAACACAGCAGGGCATACTACTTTCATAATGGAGGAAAGGAAGAGCTTTATCTTGGGAGCGCGGATATGATGCCAAGAAACCTTGACGATCGGGTTGAAGCAATTTTTCCTGTGTTTGACAAAGCGCTGGTCAAAATTGTTACATCTGATTTTGAGTTGATCCTCAGTGATAATGTAAAGGCATGGCAGATGAATGCTGACGGCAGATACTCATTGATCGACAACGACTCCCCTGAGGTAAATAGTCAGGCTCTCTTGCTCGACAGAACTGCTGCAAAAAAAACTCATGCGTGCAAATAAAACAGAAATGCTTGAATTCTCAAACAGTGCACTCTGTTTTGGAAATAACCTGATGTGGCTGCATAAACGAAAGCATCCTCATCTAAAACGACTCCTTGATACAGCAAAGTCGGTTCATCTCGATCGATCTTCAAAGATTGTTATCCTCAGCGATCTGCATATGGGAAATGGCGGACGACTTGATGAGTTTCGGAAAAATGCCGAACTGGTTAAAAGCATACTCGAACGATATTATCGGCCCAAAAAATACAGTCTTGTTCTCAATGGGGATATTGAAGAGCTGTTGAAGTTCCCGCTTGCCAGTATTGAAGCAGAGTGGAGTGATTTTTATGACCTGTTTCAAACATTTGAACAAAACGGCTTTTTCTGGAAAACCTGGGGCAACCATGATGCTGCATTGCTTGAGGAAAAAGAGTACCGGTTTTCGTCATCACTGGTCGAATCTCTGAAATTTCATTATCGCGATAAAACTCTCCTGCTTTTTCACGGTCATCAAGCTTCTGTCTTTATGTGGGAGACGTTTCCTTTTGTCAGTCGTGCAGCAATCTTTTTTCTCCGCTACATTGCCAAGCCTGCTGGTATAAAAAACTTTTCTGTCGCCTACAACAGCCGCCGACGGTTCGCTGTTGAAAAATCGATTTATGAGTTTTCCAACCGGGAAAAAATTGTTTCCATCATAGGACATACCCATCGCCCGTTGTTTGAATCTCTTTCCAAAGTAGATTTTTTGAACTACAAGATCGAAGAACTCTGCAGGATTTACCCATCCGCTGAGGGTGAAAAGCTTACAGCAATTGAGGAAAAGATGGACTTGTTGAAAATCGAACTTGAAGCATGTTACAGACAGGGAAAGAAAATCGGCCTTCGCAGCGGTCTGTACCACAATCTCACCATACCAAGTCTCTTCAACTCAGGCTGCACTATCGGAAAAAGAGGTATAACTGCACTTGAAATAGAGGGAAGTACCATCAGGCTTGTCTGCTGGTATAACGGCAAACAGAGTTCCGAATTCTCGAGTAATCGTGACAATCGACCAACGAAACTTGGTTCGACAGGCTTTTCAAGGATTATTCTGAATGAGGACTCTCTTGATTATGTTTTTTCCCGCCTTCATCTACTGGCCTGAGGCCGGGACTCTTCATTTTATACCTGGCCCACCCTACCAACGGAAAGTGGATTGGATGGCTTTTGAAATTGTACCGGAGCTTCTGCAATTTTCATAAAAAGCTTTATCTGTGACAAATGCGGAGGCCAGCTCACCAACAAGGTAGCAAGCGCCTCCCACACCGAGACCCAGGCTACAATCGTAAGCCCTTCAGCAAAAACCCTGTTCAGAAAAGATGTTCCATTTTCAAACGTAAACAGATTATTGACCCAGAGAGAGAAGCCGAGAAGAACAATGCCAAAAACAAGAATAATTACTGATGTTTTTAGCATTTTTTTCGTTGCAGCAAACTCAAGCTCTCGCTGATACATGAAATATTTGTAAACACTGGTACGAACTCGCAGCATAAACTCTTCGGAAGGAAAACACTCGAACATAAACCTGATAACAAAGTCTGCACTACCTATTTCAGTCACACACTCTGTAAGATAATAGACCAGATCTTCATCAAGATCCTTTTTATGATATGGCGCTCTCTTGTCGAAGTTCTCATACAGATCCTCAACACGCTGAGCAGCAACATCAATAATAACGGCACCGTCATTCGTATGTTCGTACCGATCAAGTATTCTTTTTTTCACAACTTCCTTTACCTGCTTAACATTACTTCAGAACATCAAGTATACAATAAAATCGGGTTTAGTGCCGTTGCAATTGTAGAATGAACTGCGAAATAGCCTGCTGAGAGCCTTATTGTCGATGATTTAACAGAATTGTTGCACGATCTTAACTTTTGCTCAACACTATGTTGTTTTCTTATGATTGTGAAGTTCAGGGCTCTTGATAAACATCATCGCACAGTCAACTTGAAGAATCTCAATTGGGTATTTTTTTTCAAGCCACGCCTTTTTCGGATCAAAGAGAATGCTATATGCTGCATCATAACTAAATGGAGGACTTCATGTTGCGACTTGATGAATTGAAAAAGGAAATAAACGCTGAGTTTTATTTGCATGATGAACTCATCAATCATGACGTCAAAAAAGTTGATGCTCTGGCAGATATGATTATAAAACCTTTCAAAAAAAAAGACTTGCTGAAACTTCTACATTTGCTGGAAAAATCAGGGAATCCCCATATTGTCATCAATTCAAAAGGACGTGTACTCTTCCCTGACAAGCGGTTTCATGGAACTATTGTTGTTACCGACCTGAAGTTATAAATTCAAAGCCTCATTAGTTATGGTCATATCTGATTTCAGTTTTTGATTGCTCCACCCCCTCAAAGTGAATCCTGTGAACAACTATCATTGTTCCCGGTCTTGGGCAAAAACCTTCTAAAAAATGAAAGCCGCTGGCTGTTTTGTGGAAAAATCCTTTTTATCAAAGAAGTTTCCATACTCTCAACAAAAACGTCACAACGTCTTAATAATTATGTTGTTGAGGAGTGATATAATTGCTTGTCTGAAAATATTTCTGTACATCCAACCAAGCTTATAGAGGATATCGCAATGGCAATAAAACTTTTTGATGGCATTGACTCTGCACTCATCAATTCGAGCGTAGATGGTTTTGGTAATCTTGTGACCTTGTATTTTGATGCTTCACTGGATACAGTGCATCTGCCATCAATGGATCAGTTTGTTGTTAGCAACGGAGGCACCCCCCAGACAATCAGCAACCTGCAGGTCGTCAATAACCAGGTTATTCTGCAATTAGCAAATACACTTGATCAAAGCAAAGCAATCACGGTTTCCTACAACGACGCTACTGCCGATAACGACACCAATGACGTGCAGGATCAGAATGGCAATGATGCGCCCTCCTTTAAGGAAATCGAGGTAACGACAGCGCTCAACCTAACCGCCAGTGGAACTGAAGCCTTCGCTTTTGCTTCTACGCTCTCTCTTGCGGGTGCTGAAATCTCCGCATTTGATGCAGCAAGCGGTCGGCTTTTCGTGACTTCATCTTCAGGGATACAGGTTGTCAGTGTAGATGAACAACTTCAAATGACTCTCCTTGCAACTCTTTCGCTTGGAAGCAATGATATAAACAGCGTCGCTGTCAAAAACGGCATTGTCGCGGTTGCCGTGGCAGCTTCAGACAAAACCCTGCCGGGTAGCGTCTATTTTCTTGATGCAGATGGTGATGTAACATCCCCATTGATGACGTTGGGGAACGTCATGGTCGGAGCTAATCCCGACATGCTGACTTTCACCGCTGACGGAAATACGGTGCTTGTAGCCAACGAAGGCGAGCGCAACACGCCTGCCGATATTACAGCAGGCAAGTCTGCCATCGATCCGGATGGATCTGTAAGCATCATAGATCTCAGTGATCTGGAACACATATCCGTCAAGACAGCATCCTTTGATCCTGCGAATGTCGGCAGCATAAGCAATCTGAAAGCCGAAGGAGTCCGCTTGTTTGCCGGGAATACTGGTTTTGAGACTACGACGCTTGCCCAGGATCTTGAACCAGAATACATCAGTATCACACCTGATGGCAATACCGCCTTTGTGACGCTGCAAGAGAACAATGCAATTGGTATTCTCGATATCGCCACAGGAACATTTACCGATATTGTGCCTCTGGGGTTCAAAAGCTGGCTTGGCCTGCCGTTGGACGGCAGCGACAAGGGCACCTACACACCACTGACTAACTTGCCTGTATTTGGTCAGTACATGCCTGATGGAATAGGTTCGTTTACAGGCTCTGACGGCAAAGCCTACTACATTATTGCCAACGAAGGAGACGATCGTAATGACTTCATGTCACCTGATGCCGTAAAACTTAAAGATATAGCCAGTTACGTCGATCCTGTCAGCGGACATAACTTTTCGTTGGACTCTGGGTTGATCGCCAAATATGGCAATCTGCTGAGTACCTCGGCAATAGGCAACTTGAGAATCTCTCTTGCACCCGGCAACAACGGTGACATTAATGGCGACGGAGTTATCGAACAAATTCAGGCATACGGAGCACGATCCTTCAGCATTCTTAATGCCGATGGTACCATCGTTTTCGACAGTGGATCGCAGATTGAGCAGTTTGCAGCCTCGACAGGCTCTTTCAATTCGGCTGATCCAGCGACCTCCGGTATTTTTGTTGACACCCGTTCCGACAACAAAGGTCCCGAACCTGAAGGCATTGCAATCGGGCAGATCGGGGGAAAAACTCTTGCGTTCGTCGGCCTGGAGCGTGCGGGAGGCGCAATCATGGTCTATGACGTAACTGATCCCCTGCATGTCAGTTTTGTTCAATCCCTCCACAATCCTGATGATTCCAAAGCTCTCAGCGGTGATGGAGCTGAATCCGGCGCTGGCCCCGAAGGACTCACCTTCGTCTCCAGTGATAGCAGTCCCAGTGGGCAGAACCTGCTTTTTATCTCCAACGAGTATGCAAAAACTGTCAGCCTGTTCACGATAACAAATCTGAACGATGCTCCGACGGTTGTCAGCACAATTGCTGATGTATCGACATCTGAGGATGCTGCGTTCAGCCTGATGGTGCCCGTTGGCACGTTCAATGATGTGGATGCCGGCGACAGTCTGACCTACAGTGCAACTCTGGCAGATGGTACTCAACTGCCATCATGGCTGAAATTCGACGGTGAGCTTCAGGGTGTACTGAAATACTCTACAACCACAACAGATACCTACTTCTCCCAATCAGGCAAGTGGCCTGCAACAGATTCTGCGTCGGCCATTACGGCTATGGTCACCGGAGAAAAAACGGATGCTGGTAACATAGCATGGCAAAGCGGTGACCCGGCAAATGGAGCGATCAAGACAATTGCCGAAACACTGCGTGACGATCTTGGCTTTGCCATTGGCGTTGCCAGCACGGTGCCTTTCTCTCATGCAACACCGGCAGGAGTTGTCAGCCACAATGTCAACCGCAACAACTATCAGGATATTGCGCACGAAATTCTGTTCGACACACAACCTGATGTCGTTATTGGTGGCGGACTCGACACTCTGTTTGCGAAGGCAGTGACCAATTCGGCGAAGGTCAGCACGGATCTTGATCACAATGGCTTCAATGACGACTACGATGCATTCAAGGCGGGTACAGCGGGCACGAACCATGACAATAACGGTTACACGTTTGTCGAGCGGGCTACCGGTGTTGATGGAGGAACTGCACTGGCGGCGGCAGCCAACAGCGTACATCTTGCTGATGGTGATAAACTGTTCGGCCTGTTCGGCACATCAGGTGGCAACTTTGAATATTATGAAGTGGCCGACACACCCGGCACGTCTACTATTACCCGCAGCACCACCGACAGCACTCCGGGCGTTGATGAAGACCCGACCATGACTGAAATGACGACAGCGGCGCTTTCAGTACTTAATCAGGATAAAGATGGCTTTTTTGTGATGTTCGAGCAGGGCGACATCGACTGGAGTAACCACTCCAACGATTATGAAAACATGGTGGGCGGTGTTGTTGATCTGGAGAATGCGGTCACAGCAGCAGAAAATATGGTCACAGCCGGAACCGACGGCATGGATTGGTCAAACACCCTGATGATTGTCACCAGCGACCACTCGAACAGTTACATGCGCCTTCAGGAGGAGCTCGGCAAGGGCAATCTGCCAGTGCAGACCGTGGTGGCAGGCAAGCCAACCTATGCCGATGGAGAGGTAACATACAGCACAACCGGCCACACGAATGAACTTGTCGCACTACAGGCGCGAGGAGCTGGCGCAGAACTGTTCAAAGGGTATGCGGGCGTATTATATCCGGGAACCAATATCGTCGACAATACCAGTATCTACGAGGTTATGATGAGCGCTGCAAAAGATCTTGGTGTAGAGCACATCGTCCTGTTCATCGGTGATGGTATGAATATCGAACATGAAATTGCTGGCAGCCAGTATCTCTATGGAAAAGATTTTGGCCTGACCTGGCAGGACTGGGGTCAGTTGGAAGATGGATGGGCTGGCTATGCAAGCACCTGGGATGTTTCATCATATAATACTTACGCACAAGCAGCGGGGGCAGCCAGCTACAACGCCAGCAGCTTCGACCCTCTCATTGGTTACGATCCATCGAAGGGCGGCGAAACTCCGCTGCCAACCGGTGTGATGTTCAGTGGGACACCAACAAATGATGAGGTCGGCTCACTCGACATCAAAGTGACTGCTATGGACGAAAGCGGAGCGACGGCAAGCGAAGTGTTCACGCTGACGGTGACGAATACCGACGATGCGCCGACAGGCAGTGTCTCCTTCTGGAAAACCGGCGAAGCCATTACCGACGTCACCACAACCCTCACCACCTTGCCAACCGAAGGCACACACGCCATTGAACTGAAAAACATACACGTTAAAGCCGATGGCAGCCATACCGTTGAGGTCTGGGCAACCACGCCAGACAGTACAACCGGCAGTGTTGAGTTTGAATTTGATCTGCCAACCGGCTCAAGCGCAACGTGGCAAGATGCCGCTAAACTGCCTTCCGGCTGGACATCAGTAAACCACATCACCGCTACGGGAGCTTTCCACGTTGCTGGCATGAGCACCAATTCACTGGCAGAAGGCGCCGTAAAACTTGGCACCCTCACCACCACCCAAGCAACCAATCCCGACACTTTTGCACTGACCATGACGTACGCTCAACTTGGCGATGACGATGTGGCAGGCTATGCAATCAGCAGCGTCAGCTCTTCCACCGGCAGCGGCAATGAGTACAGTTACCACTCGCTCACCGACGGGCACTATGCTCTCACGGGCGACAAAGCTGCGGGCAATGCAGGAAGCGCTGTTCATGCTAACGACGCCCTTGCCGCGCTGAAAATGGCGGTGGAGCTCAATCCCAACGACGATGGCAGTGCCGTTCTGTCGTACCAGTATCTCGCCGCCGACATCAACCATGATGGCAAAGTACGGGCAAACGACGCGCTTAACATCCTCAAAATGGCTGTCGGGATTGAAACCGCACCTGCTGATGAGTGGATTTTTGTTGCCGAAAGCGCCGCAGATAAAACCATGGATCGCACTCACGTGGATTGGTCAGATACTTGTGCCACGATTGACTTCAGCCACAACGCCGTTAACCTCGACCTCATCGGCATCGTCAAAGGCGACGTTGACGGCAGTTGGAGCGCGGTCGGGTAATTTTGGATGTTGGATTTTGAATGGTGGCTGAACGTACTCGAAGCCACCATTCGCAGGATTTTTTGCGTAGGGGCGTATTGCCATACGCCCCTACTTGTCTTTAAACCGTGATTCTCTCGATTGCCTTGATTTTTTGATTGCTCCCTCTTTATCCTGCCAATCCTCAAATCATGAAAATCCTGATTCAAGACAACAATTCATCATTCACCATCATCCAAAACATAAAGCTCCCATCCCCGCCCATTTGTTCACCATATCGTTGCATACCTGTAACAATTCCTCAACTGAACAAATAGTACTATATACGGCACCTGAAGATATGCGAAACGAACTTCTAAAATTTTAATGATTACGTCACAAACCAACCCAATATTTGTTATGAAAAAAGTTGCAATGATAGTCGGTCTGGCCGCTGCCCTCGGGTTCAACAACGCAGACGCGGCTGACTGGAACTGGAATGGAGATGTTCGCGAACGTTTTGAGTCACAGCATACCTCACCCACCGCAACGAGTAACGCCGACACAATCGGCAGCAGCCGCGTCCGCACTCGCGTCCGTCTTGGTGTCTCGGCCTGGATCAACGAAGAGCTTTCCTCCGGCCTTCAACTTGCGACAGGTGACGATGCATCAAAGGAGACTATATCGCGAAATCAAAACTTTACGGGAACTTTTCAGCCAAAAAACATTTATCTCAACGAAGCGTTCATTGACTACCATCCGACAGCTCTTGACGGCAAGATAAACCTGCTTATCGGTAAAAGAGATGTCTCCAATACGATTATTCGTGTTGACAACCTTGTTTATGATTCTGACCTGACCTTTGAAGGCGCAACTATTCAGTACGGCAAGGATACCAATGGCAAGGAAAAAGAGGGACTGATTGGTATTGCTGGCTATTATTTTCTTGATGAAAAGAATAGCACAACGGTATCCAGTCCATACCTTTACCTTGCCCAGGGCGCATTCAAAGGTGAAGTCAACGATATAAGCTATCTATTTGGCGCAGGTTATAATTTGTATAAGAATCTGCAGAATCTTACAATCGTGGACATGAACGTTCCATCCAATGCCAAGCCAGCCACAATTACTCCTGTCGTTGGAGGCATTACGACTGGCACGGCTGCTGGCACTAATTTAGCCACAAGCGTCCCGGCAAACTGGACAAATTCAGGCTATAACGTTGCCGAACTCTTCGGAAAAGTTGGCGGTCAACTCAGTGACACACTGCCATGGAAAGTCTACGGTCAGTATGCCTTCAATACCGCCAGTCATGCCGATCATTCAAGTATTAATGACAGCAAAAGAAAGGCATGGCTTGGTGGTGTGACCATAGGTGATGCCAAACAGGTCGGGGATTGGGCTCTTGATGCAAAATACGTTAGGATTCAAAGAGATGCTGTCTTCCCGTTGTTCACCGATTCCGACAGAAAGCCAGTTGATATAGTCAATATCAATGGTTTTGAGGTTGCAGGAACCTATCATCTTGTCCAGAACATGACTATCGGAGCAAGATACTATCAGTATAACAATAATGATGCGTCCGCTACGAAGTATAATCCCAAGCTTCATCAGTTGCAGCTTGATGCTCTTGTGAAGTTCTAATCTAAAATTGTGTGTGTTGTTCTTTCTTCTGGTTGTGTGTGGCTGGTTTGCAAGACTGTTGCTGCTGCTGAAGGGCAGTCTTGCTGAACCGGTTTATAATCAGTAAACTCTTGTACTCTTTATCATCTTTTAATTTAATTATGACAATCAACATGAACCTATTCAGAAAAATACTTTTAAGCGCCACGGTGTTCGGAGTTATGGCTTCCGGCACGGCTGGAGCTGCCGGTAAAATCGTTATTGACGGTTCGACAACGGTCGGTCCTATTGCCAAGGCTTTTGCCAGCCACTTTACCAAGACCACTGGTGTACAGGTGACGGTAAGTGAGTCCGGTTCTGGTAATGGCGCAAAAAGCCTTATCAACAAAACCTGTGACATTGCCACTATGTCACGTCCCATGAAAGAAAAGGAAGAGGCCGCAGCAAGAAGCAAAGGGGTCAACCCTGTTGAACACATCGTTGCACTTGATGGCCTTTCTGTTGTGGTTCATCCGAGCAACCGTATCAATGCACTCTCAAAGGCACAGATTCGCGGGATTTACATGGGCAAGTATACCAACTGGAACCAGCTTGGCGGAGCGAACTCGGCTATCGTGGTCATTCAGCGAGAATCGAACAGCGGCACTGCGGATTCCTTTAAAGAGCTGGTTATGGGCAAAGAAAACCCTATTTCCAAGAGAGCTGAAACTCAGTCAAGCAATGGCGCAATCAAGAGCCGCATAGCTTCGACGCCTTCTGCAATCAGCTATATCGGTCTCGGTTTTGTTGACAGTTCTGTCAAGGCTGTTCTGGTTGACGGTATTGAGGCTGATGTCAGGACGGTCAAGAACGGCACCTACCCTATACACCGTCCACTCTTCATGTACACCAACGGTCAGCCAACTGGCGCTGTCAAACAATTCATTGACCTGCCAAAAACGCCCGAAGGAAAACATATCATCAGCGAAACCGGGTTTGTCAACAATTATTGATTAGTGAACAAAACAGCTCTCTGAACAACATCGAACAGCAAAAAGCCGTCTTGAATACAGGACGGCTTTTTCGCGCCTACCAACATACCGTTCCCAGGGAGCTGAAGAACAATGACCACCAATATTGTGTTATTAAATCCCTTGTCTTCTGTTCATTGTTTTCCCTACCTTGTTGTGATGATATCAACAACCATAACCACAAGGGAATGAGACGAACTCTCCAGCAAAAGATAGTTGGTGCCGTAACAATATTGCTGATGCTTGCCGGAATTGCTGCCTGCCGCCAAAACAATAATGAGTTGCGACGTGACCGGATTGTTACGGCAATTTCTGCTGATTTCGACTATCTCAATCCCCTGCTTATCCAGTTTTCGATGTCGCGGGAGGTGTGCAAATTGCTCTATCCTTCGCTTGTGAAACCCGCCTATGACGAAAAGAAGGGAGGCATTACCTTTCTTCCAAACACCGCCAAAAGCTGGGTGTTCTCTGAAAATGGTAAAAAAGTCACCTTCCATTTACGAAGTGATGCTCTGTGGGAAGATGGGGAAAAAGTGACCTCGCGTGATTTCAAGTACTCCTATGCTTTATATAAAAACCCAGGAATTGCCAGTACACGGCAGCATTATCTTAATGACCTTCTCCTTTTACCAGATGGAACTGCTGATATTGAGCATGCTGTCGAAGCACCGGACGATTCGACCCTGGCGCTGCATTTCAGCAAACCCATGGCACAAGAGATTGTTCTCGATCATTTCAATGATCTGATGCCGGTCGCCGAGCATGTGTTCAAAGCATTTTCTCCTGATGAGATCCGCTCCAGGGCTACCGAAATACCCGTTGTAAGCGCTGGACCCTTCAAGGTAAAATTGTGGAAACGTCAGGAAAAACTTGAACTTGTCACGAACCCTTCATCAACGCTGCCCTTTCCTGCCACCATCACGAACATGGTTTTTATGGTGGTTCCTGAATACACCACCCGGCTTGCCATGCTGAAATCCGGCCAGATTGATGCCATGCTTTCGGCTGGAGGCATTAATCCCAAGGATATTAACGATCTGGGCAAAAGCTCGCCTGCGATTATCATCAGACCAGTACAAAACCGTTATTTCGACAGTATTGTCTGGCTGAACATCGACGGAGAAGCGTACCGCCATAACCATCAGATAAAGTCGAATGCACTGTTTGGTGACAAACTGGTACGCCGGGCACTAACCATCGCTATTGACCGTCAATCCATTATTGACGGATTCATGGGACCGGAGCACGCCACCATCGTCAACACCTCTCTTTCGCCCGCCTACAGAGAGCTTGCCGACGTCTCGCTTGATCCATACAACTATAACCCCCAAAAAGCTTCAGCCTTGCTGCGCGAGGCAGGATGGGAACCGGGCCCGAATGGCATTCTGCAAAAAAACGGGAAGAAATTCTCCTTCGAGCTTGCAGCTCCTGTGGGTAATCCAAGACGCAATTATGCCGCAACAACTATTCAGCAAAACCTTCGTGATATCGGTATTGACTGCCGTCTTAGGTTCGACGAGGGACTGATTTTTAATAAAAACCAGAATGAGTTCCGCTATGATGCCGCTCTTTCAGGCATGGCTGCTGAAACACTTCCCTTTCAGCTTATTATCTGGGGATCCGACTTCGCGAAACGTCCGTTCAACTCATCCGCGTTTCAGCATCATGAGCTTGATACGGTTATTGCTGCACTGAGCGGCCCACTTCCGGGTGAACGCTCAGTGGCACTCTGGAAACGCTACCAGACGATACTGCACGACGAACAACCGAGAACGTTCCTTTATTATTACGACGAGCTTGAGGGATTCAGCCGCCGTATACAGAATGTTGATGTCAACCTGATTTCCACGCTTTATAACGTTTATGAGTGGAAGATCCAGTGAAATAGTGCCCCGTTTGCCGCCTGCACCTATTTTTGCTATATTCAACCACTTTTTCAACCACCACCCGCGAACTTATTGTACTATGCCCCGTTACACACCCGAGCAGCTTGAACGCAGAAACGCATCAGTCTGGACGAAAGTGCAGGGAATCCTTGCGCCGATCCAGTTCGTGATGTTTCTTGCCGGCCTTTCCGTTACCTGGCTCTACCAGTCGCACAACGGAATCGACAACTTCGCCTGGATCACCTTTTTTGTCACCCTGAAAACTCTCATGCTTGTCCTGATTTTTGTGACAGGCGGCTTTTTTGAACTTGAGGTTTTCGGCCAGTTTGCCTTTGCTCATGAATTCTTCTGGGAGGATTTCGGCAGCGCCATCGCCATGGTTGTCCATCTCTCCTACTTTGTTCTCTTTTTTATCGGTCTTGATGAAACCACACTTATCTGGACAGCACTGCTCGCCTATTTGAGTTATCTTGTCAATGCCGCACAGTTTGTCATCCGTCTGCTTCTTGAAAAGCATAATGAAAAGAAACTCAAGCAGCGTCAGGCGGCCTGATCACCTTTGACAACGCACAACATTATGAAAGCAAAAGCCATTGTCTTCACTGGTGTTCGCCAGATTGAGCTCAGTGAGGTGACCCTGAAGCCCGTTTCGTCAACGGATGTCCTGGTTGAAACCTGGTGGTCATCAATCAGTACCGGTACTGAAAAAATGGCTTACAACGGCCTGATCCCTTCGTGGCCCTTTATCTTTCCCTTTATTCCCGGCTATGAAACGGTCGGAAAGATCATTGAGGTGGGTGAGCATGTCAACGAGAGCCTGATCGGCAAGTTTGCCTACGTCGCCGGATCATTCGGGTATGAAGGTGTCAATGCCGCTTTTGGAGGAGCCTCCGAGTATATTGTCTGCCCGGTCGAGAGCATAACTGTTCTCGACAACATTGACCATCCAGAGTCCGGCATAGCCCTGCCGCTTGGGGCTACAGCCCTCCATATTGTTGATCTTGCACAGGTTGAAAACAAGAAAGTACTGGTGCTCGGCCAGGGAGCTGTCGGCATTCTCGCCGCAGAACTGGCACAGCTTATGGGAGCGAAACTGGTCGCCGCAACCGAACCCAACAAGAACAGGCTGAACCTCTCAACTGCCGACCTGAAGGTTGACCCTGAAACGGAAGACGTTTCTGCGGCACTTGCAGGACATGAGTTTGATGTGCTGATCGACAGTACAGGCATCATGAGTGCCATTGATACCGGCCTTCGGTTTCTGAAATTTCACGGAACCGTGATTTTTGGCGGCTATTATCAGAGAATCAACATTGATTACTCACAGGCTTTCCAGAAAGAGCTCTCCTTCGTTGCGGCAAAACAGTGGGCCAAAGGTGATCTGGAGCGGGTCAGGGAACTTATCGGACAACACAAACTTAATGCGGAAAGGATTTTCACCCATCAGCATACCGTTGAGAAGGATATTTCGGAGGCATACCTGCAGGCCTTTACCGATCCGGACTGCCTCAAAATGATCCTGCTCTGGAAAAAAGAGAACAAATCATAAGCCCGAGACCAGATGACAGCAAGAACCATCGCTATTTACGGGAAGGGCGGCATTGGCAAAAGTTTTACGACAACGAACCTCAGCGCCACCTTTGCCATGATGAACAAACGGGTACTGCAACTTGGCTGTGACCCGAAGCACGACTCAACGACCTCCCTTTTCGGGGGCATTTCGCTTCCCACGGTAACGGATGTTTTTGCAGAAAAAAACGCGCTGAATCAGCAGGTCGCCATCAGCGATATTGTCTTCCGACGGGATATCGCTGACTTCCCACAGCCCATTTATGGCATTGAGCTTGGCGGCCCACAGGTTGGCCGTGGTTGCGGCGGCAGAGGCATCATTTCGGGTTTTGACGTGCTTGAAAAGCTCGGGATCTTCAAGTGGGAGCTCGACATTATCCTTATGGACTTTCTTGGTGACGTTGTCTGCGGAGGATTCGCCACGCCACTCGCCCGCTCGCTCAGTGAGGAGGTTATTCTTGTCACCAACAACGATCGCCAGTCTATCTTTACGGCAAATAATATCTGCAAAGCGAACAACTATTTCAGAACCATCGGCGGCAAATCACGGCTGCTCGGTCTGATCATCAATCGCGATGACGGCAGCGGCATTGCTGAAAAGTATGCCGAGGCTGCCGGTATCACCGTTCTGATGAAGGTGCCATATCTTGCTGATGCCCGCGACAAGGATGACAGCTTCGACTTTGCCGTCAGACTGCCTGAGTTGCAGCAGAAGTTCAAAACACTTGCCAGCGATATTCTTGAAAACCGTATAACCCCCTGCGAAGCTGTCGGGCTTGACTTTATGGGGTTTGTGCGGATTTTTGGGGAGGTCAGTAATGACGCCCCGCTTGCGGCAACGGCTGATGAGCTTTTTGGACGAAAAGAGAATCTTTCCAATCCAAAAAAAAGCAGTGCCCTTGACAGTGATAACCTGAAAATTCAGCAGTGCATTGAAAAGCTTGGAGTTGCAGAACAAGAGGTATACCGGATGGCTGAACAGGAAAAGATAACTGTGAGCGAGATTGCTGAACTGACCCACAGGGAAGAATCAGCCGTCCGGGAACTGCTTGCGAGCGCCCGGACACAACTGAAACGACTTTTCTTTGAGTAACTAGGCGTTAGCCTTTTTGGTGGCTTTTGCCCTGAGGTTCACATCGAGAATCTTCTTTCTGAGCCTGATGCTCTGGGGTGTTACCTCCAGCAACTCATCATCATTGATAAACTCAAGAGCCTGCTCAAGCGAAAGGATTTTCGGCGGAGTGAGACGAAGCGACTCATCAGTACCCGAAGAGCGCATGTTGCTCAGCTTTTTCGTTTTGCAGACATTGAGCGTAATATCAAGACCTCGGGTTGATTCACCGACAATCATTCCGCCATACACCTTGGTATTCGGCGACACAAAAAAAGTGCCACGATCTTCAAGAGCACTCAGAGCATAAGCAACACAAATCCCTGCTTCAGAGACCACCAGTGCACCAGTTTCACGCGATGGCAGCTTACCCTTGAACGGCTGGTAGTTATAGAAGACATGTGACAACATACCCTCGCCTTTCGTATCCGTGGTAAACTCAAGATTATATCCGATAAGACCCCTTGTCGGAATTTCAAATTCAACCCTGACCATTCCGCCTCGGAGGGTGCCCATGTGGGTCATTTCGGCCTTTCTGCGCCCCATCTTTTCGATAATCACGCCGGTGTACTCTTCAGGAATATCAATGGTGACATGCTCAATCGGCTCCAGAAGGTTGCCGTCCTCATCGTCGTGCATGATCACTTCAGGCCTTGAGATGGCAAGCTCATACCCTTCGCGCCGCATGGTCTCAATAAGTACAGAAAGGTGCAGCTCTCCCCTGCCTGAAACACGGAAGGTATCTGCACTGTCGGTCTCTTCGACGTTGAGTGCAACATTGGTCATCTTCTCTTTCATCAAACGCTCGCGAATTTTGCGGCTAGTAACCTCTTTGCCCTCCAACCCTGCAAAAGGAGAATCATTCACCGAAAAAAGCATTGATAGTGTCGGCTTGCTGATGTCAAAAGAGGCAAGAGATACAGGATCGTCAACCGAGGCAAGAGTCATTCCTACTGTGGCATCAGGGATACCGGCAATAGCGATAATGTCGCCAGATGTCGCCTCTTTGGACTCAATTTTCTGAAGCTTGTCAAAAAGGAAAACTTTTGTTACCGTCCCCTTGCCCATAACACCGTCGGGGCCGACGACTGCAAGCTGGCTGCCGGGGCTGACCTTGCCGCGCTGGATACGACCGATAGCTATCTTTCCGATATAATCACTGTAGTCAAGCGTGGTCACCAGCATCTGGAAGCCTCCCTCGTCATGTGCGATCGGTGGCGGTATCTCCTTGACAATCATGTCCAGAAGCAGGCTCATATCGCCATCCTCGTCATCCATGCTGTATTTGGCAACACCATGTTTTGCGGATGTAAAGATATAGGGAAAATCAAGCTGATGCTCTTCGGCGCCAAGGGCAATAAAAAGGTCAAGTACCTGATCGTGAACCTTGACGGGATCAGACTGCGGGCGATCAATTTTGTTGATAACCACAATGGGCTTCAAGTGCAGCTCAAGGGCTTTGCGCAGCACAAATTTGGTCTGCGGCATCGGACCTTCAAAGGCATCGACAAGAAGGAGTACCCCGTCGACCATCTGCAGAATCCGCTCGACCTCACCGCCAAAATCGGCGTGTCCCGGCGTGTCAACAATATTGATCTTGTGATCGTTATAGACTGCTGCGGCGTTTTTTGAAAATATGGTGATGCCTCGCTCTCTCTCCTGTGGATTTGAATCAAGTACCCTGACGTTTACCTGCTGGTTATCCCTGAAGGCCCCGGTCTTCTGAAAAATCGAATCAACAAGTGTTGTTTTTCCATGGTCAACGTGAGCAATAATGGCTATATTTCTGATATTCTTTGTGGATCTCATCTTTTTCCCTTGTAAATAAGTATATTTGTACCTTGTGATGGCCGGAATATACATTATTAATTAGTAACTCTTGCCACAATCTTTGGCCCTTGGTGACGTGGAGCCCGGTGGTCTATTGCCCTGTTCAAAAGCGACCTTGTTAATGCCAATTCACCTCCTTAATTCAAATGAATAACATATTATTTAATAATATCCCTCTGCTGGTTCTCAACCAGCTTGTTTCAATGCTCTACCTCGTGACTACATTTTTGTATGGCGCCCATTTTTTCAGGGATATGGCGCTAGCACAAAAATATAAACAACCATTTCTTGTGGTAACTGTTCTGACCCATGTAGTCTATCTTGGACTTCTGACCTCTCTTGAAGGGTACAAAATCAGCTACTCAACGGTAAACCTTATGACCATGGTGGGACTTACCCTGACCACCACCTATCTTTTCACCGAGTTTACCACCAAAAGCGACAAAACCGGCTTTTTTATCATCTCTTTTGCTGCCGGAGCACAGGTTATCTCCTCAATTCTGACATCACAAATTCAGACCACTGGCATCACCTTCAGTGGAGTTGGAATCGGCGTGCATCTTATTGCCGCAATCTTTGGTTTCAGCGCCATTGCCATTGCCGGCATCTACAGCATCCTCTATCTGCTCCTCTTTCGCCAGATTCAGCAGAACCGGTTTGAACTGTTTTTCCAGCGCCTGCCGAATCTTGAGATTCTTGAAAAACTTACCATGCATGCGGTCTCTCTGGGATTTCTTTTTCTCACAATTACGATTTTTGCCGGTGTTCTGGAGCAAAGAGCTTCAGGTGAAGCGATAACCCTTATCGAACCAAAGCTTGTCACTCTGGTCATTATCTGGATGCTTTACGGAACAGGCATTATCATTAAGCCGATCATTGGATGGGACATCAAACACATGGCCTATCTTTTCATTTTTCTGTTCCTTTTTATCACCATATTGATCGTCTTGATGACGTTTTTTTCACCGACATTCCATGGGGCGACCTTTTAATACGTTGAGTTATATTTGAAAATATCGGCTTTTAGGATATATTCTCTGACTTAGAATTGCTGTGCATTGAACCTGGTATCAGATCACTTAAACAACTCTACCATGAACATAATTTCAGTTGGTGTCAACCACAAGACTGCACCTATTGAAATCCGTGAAAGAATCTCCCTTTCAGAAGTTCAGAACAAGGAGTTCATTACCGGCCTTATTTCCAGCGGCCTTGCCCATGAAGCTATGGTAATTTCCACCTGTAACCGCACAGAGCTTTACGTAGTTCCTGCCATGCAGGAAGTCACGGGTGAGTTCCTCAAGGAGTATCTCATTTCCTATAAGGATGCCCGCAAGGAGGTTCGACCTGAGCACTTTTTCAGCCGTTTTTATTGCGGCACAGCACGTCATATTTTTGAAGTTGCAAGCGCAATTGATTCGCTTGTCCTAGGTGAAGGCCAGATTCTTGGTCAGGTCAAAAATGCCTACCGCATTGCCGCCGAGTCGCAGACCGCAGGCATCCTGATCACCCGCCTCTGTCACACCGCCTTCAGTGTAGCCAAGAAGGTCAAGACTAAAACCAAAATCATGGAGGGCGCTGTCTCGGTCAGCTATGCTGCCGTCGAGCTTGCCCAGAAGATATTCTCCAACCTTTCGCTCAAGAAGGTTCTGCTTATTGGCGCAGGTGAAACCGGCGAACTGGCTGCGAAACATATCTTTCAGAAAAATGCCCGCAACATTGTCATAACAAACCGAACTCTCTCCAAAGCCGAAGCACTTGCTGAGGAACTCGGAACACACCAGGTACTGCCGTTTGAGTTGTTCAAGAATCATCTCCACGAGTTCGATATCATCATGACCGCAGTCAGCACCAAGGAGTATATTCTCACGGAAGCTGAAATGCACCAGTGTATGATCAAACGCAAGTTGAAACCGGTCATTATTCTTGATCTCGGACTGCCGAGGAATGTCGATCCTGATATTGGAAAGCTGCAGAACATGTTCCTCAAAGACATTGACGCACTCAAGCATATCATCGATAAAAACCTTGAGAAACGAAGCCGCGAACTCCCGAAGGTCAATGCCATCATTGAAGAGGAGCTTGTTGGTTTTGGTCAGTGGACCAATACCCTGAAAGTCAGGCCCACTATTGTTGATCTTCAGTCGAAGTTCATTGAAATCAAGGAAAAGGAGCTTGAACGTTACCGTTACAAAGTCAGTGAGGAAGAACTTCAGAGAATGGAACACCTGACAGACAGGATTCTGAAAAAGATTCTGCATCACCCTATAAAAATGCTCAAGGCGCCCATTGACACGACTGACTCCATATCAAGCAGGGTTAATCTTGTCCGCAACGTTTTCGATCTTGAAGAACCAAATCAGTCACACTAAATAAAAATAAGTAATCGCTTTGAAAAAACAGCTTATCATCGGTACCAGATCCAGCCCGCTCGCATTGTGGCAGGCAGAATTCATTAAGGCGGAACTCTCCAGGCATTTCCCTGAACTGGATATCACCCTGAAACTGGTTAAAACGACCGGTGACGTCCTTCTTGATTCTCCCCTCTCCAAAATCGGGGATATGGGGCTTTTCACCAAGGACATTGAAAAACATCTGATTACCAAAGAGATTGATCTGGCCGTTCACAGCCTGAAAGATGTTCCCACAGCAACTCCCGAAGGACTTATCATCACCTCCTTTACAGAACGCGAGGATACAAGGGACGTCATCATTTCCAAAAACGGGATCAAGCTAAAAGATCTGCCGCAGAATGCTAAGGTGGCAACGAGCAGTCTCCGTCGTATGTCACAGTTGCTGGGTCTTCGCCCTGACCTTGATATCCGCGATATCAGAGGTAATCTCAATACCCGTTTCCAGAAGTTTGACAACGGTGAATTCGACGCCATGATGCTTGCTTATGCCGGTGTCTTCCGTTTGAATTTCAGCGACCGTATCTCCGAAATCCTTCCGCACGAGGTTATGCTTCCTGCTGTTGGACAGGGTGCGCTTGGCATTGAGACCCGAGTTGACGATGAACAGACCAGAGAGATTGTGAGAATTCT
>Ga0194037_1000726_pt1 | contig 25448 bp, 22 predicted proteins | sample JunL306m_MetaG_FD_148653 | JGI IMG/M metagenome (GOLD analysis project Ga0194037, IMG submission 148653) | Anoxic zone freshwater microbial communities from boreal shield lake in IISD Experimental Lakes Area, Ontario, Canada - Jun2016-L304-6m | ecosystem: Environmental > Aquatic > Freshwater >...
ATATCTCCCCTAAACCTTTATATCCGTAAGGATTCTTACCACCGGTGTAGGTCCAGGCTGCAAAAATGGCTGAAGCCCCCACAGCAAGAAGCCACCACGACGAAAGCCAAGCAAGTGCTAAGCCTGCAAGGCCCGCAACTGTGAATGAGTAAAGAGCCGCACGTTTAACCGCCGCGGCACTTGCAAGTCCACTTCCAACAAGACGTACAGGGCCAACTCGATCGGCATCCGTTCCGCGTACCCCATCGGAATAATCATTGGAATAGTTGACTGCAATTTGCAGGGCCAAGCTCACAAGAAGCGCAAGTGCTGCACGGCCAATATTGGCATGGCTTTTTGCAAGGGCGGTCGCGACGAGTACTGGAGCGATGGCAGCAGGAAGTGTCCGCGGGCGGGCGCCCTTAATCCAAGTATCGATTGAAATCATCAGAGAAGCCTTTCATGCATTGCGGTTTCTGCAAGTGCAAGGCGGTCTACTTTGCCAATACCCATTCGTGGGAGCACATCGAGAAAGAGAAAACCTTTAGGTTTTGCGCTTTCGCCATGTGCGCGAGCAAGAACTTCCGTAATCTCTTTCTCAGAAGGGTGCACAGCGCCTGCGCATGCAATGTGAAGAGCGGATCCCCACTCAGAATCAGGAAGCGCGAATGCTGCGCTCTCTACATGGACGAATGCGCTCGCGAGAGTTCTTTCAACAGCAGCCAGAGAAACATTTTCACCACCGCTGATAATCACATCATCGGCTCGGCCAGTGATAGAAACTTTGCCATCTGAAATTACTCCGAGATCATTGGTGGTAAACCAACTATCACTAAAAGAGATCTGCCACAGCTCTTCATCGTTGATATATCCGCTCGCTAAGACAGAACCGCGTACCTTAATGCGCCCAGACTTAGTGATTTCAACTTCAACCCCATCGAGCGGTACGCCGTTGTACACACAGCCACCGCACGTTTCGCTCATGCCGTAGGTTTCAACAACATTGATCGATTTTAGGATTGCTTGTTCTCGCACATCATGTGAAAGCGCGGCGCCGCCGACAAGAACTGCCGTGCAATTTCTTAAATGGTCCAAGAGCGCATCATCGCCACTAAGTGCACGGAAAAGTTGTGTAGGAACAATCGCCGTAAAATTCGCCTTGGGATACATCTCGCCTTTGCGAATTTCACGAAGATCCATTGGAGTAGTCCCGAGCTCCAGCGATCGAATCAACACATTTAATCCGGCGATATGGGTGAGTGGAAGCATGAGAGACCAGACATCGCCAAATTTCGCACCAAGAAATTTGTTTGCCGATCGTGCCGAATTAAGTAGAGCACTGGCAGACAAACCAACTTCTTTGGGCAACCCCGTCGATCCACTCGTTGCGATGACCACACTCACGCGATCCGGGACATGAGTGCTGGTGACCGCGCCCAGGCCGATGGCAGGACCCTTGGAAGTAAGGGCGCTTGTTAATTGCGCCATAAGGGAGGTGATTGAGCACTCTGTGGCCGGGACCAGGAGATCTCGTTGTGACGTCTTTTCCATTGAAACCGTAGGCTATCGCCCGTGAGCACTCGGGAGGAAATATGAGCAAGCCAATTAAGCGCGATTTCGGCAGTAGGGAAATTCCAGCATGGGCAGTTGGCCCTGGTGGGGAGAATTTCACAGACGTGCTCTATCAATGCGCGGACGGAATTGCGAAGATCACCATTAGTCGTCCCCAGGTACGCAACGCCTTTAGACCGCAAACAATTATTGAGTTACAAAGTGCATTTTCACTTGCGCGAGATAACGAAGAGGTCGGCGTCATCATTCTTACCGGTGCCGGCAACGAAGCATTTTGTTCAGGTGGAGACATAAGCGTTCGCGGAGATGATGGTTATCTTGGCGAAGATTCATTAGCCAAAAAAGGAATTGGGCGCTTGAATGTTTTGGATTTACAAGTGCAAATTCGTAGAACTCCGAAACCTGTTGTGGCAATGGTTGCTGGTTGGGCTATCGGCGGCGGACATGTTTTGCATGTGGTCTGTGATTTAACGATTGCTGGCGATAACGCAAAATTTGGTCAGACGGGTCCGATGGTCGGATCTTTCGACGGCGGCTATGGCGCTGGGTTACTAGCTGCTCATGTGGGACAAAAGAAAGCGCGAGAGATTTGGTTCATGACTCGCGAATACGACGCACAAGAGGCGCTCGCAATGGGACTTGTGAATACCGTTGTTCCAGTTGCTGAATTAGAAGCGGAGACCGTTTCGTGGTGTCGCGAAATGTTGCGTAATTCGCCGATGGCACTTCGTTTATTGAAAGCAAGTTTGAATGCTGCAGATGATGGATTGGCTGGCGTTCAACAACTCGCGGGCGATGCAACGCTGCTTTTTTACATGACTCAAGAAGGCCAAGAAGGTCGAGATGCGTACAAAGAGAAGCGCCCACCAGACTTTGGAAAATTTCCAAGGCGTCCATAAATGTTGGATTCAATTCTTGAATCACTTCACGTTATTTCACTTCCCACCAAGACAAACTTTCGATCGGTAACTTCTCGCGAAGTTGCTCTCTTTGAAGGTCCTGCGGGGTGGGCTGAATTTTCTCCATTTCTTGAATACGATGCCAAAGAATGCGTTCCTTGGCTAGTTAGTGCAGTGGAATCGGCAACACAGTCTGCTCCTGAACCCGTTCGAACTTCGATCCCAGTAAATGCAACCCTTCCTGCCGTTAATGGGAGTGAAAGGATTGCAGAGATACTTTCTTGGTATCCCGGTTGTTCGTCGATAAAAATTAAAATCGGCGGAAACTTAGAAGCAGATTTGAAAAGAATTTCGGATGTGCGGACACTCTCTCCCAATGCGAGTATACGTATCGACGTAAATGGTTCTTGGACAATAGATCAAGCGCGAGTCGCACTGCAATCAATCTGTCAAGGCGGCCCCATTCAATATGTCGAACAACCTTGTTCAACGATTGAAGAACTTCGCGAATTAAAGAAATTGCTCAACGGTGAAGTTCTGATTGCAGGCGATGAGATTCTTCGGAAGGCGCATGATCCATTGAGCGTCGATCTTCGCGATGCCGTAGATATCGTGATGCTCAAAGTTGCCCCTCTTGGGGGTATCTCTCGAAGCCTGGAAATTGCCAAGAAACATGGATTGCCCGTTGTAGTTTCAAGTGCACTTGAATCGGCGATTGGTCTTTCCTATGGACTCAAGTTGGCGGCTTCACTTCCGGAATTGCCCTACGCGTGCGGATTAGCAACGGGGAAACTTTTAGGTTCAGATGTTGCTGAATTAGCACTCATGGGCGGATTCATTGAGGTGACAAGTCCTACTCCAGCCCCCGATGCGTTGATAAATCATCGGGTAAGCGATGAGAAATTATCTTGGTGGCGCGAGAGAATACGAAGCACTTGGGTAGAAGGTGCCCAAGATTGGGCATCAGCAGAAGGGTGGGTGTGGTGAATTCATCAACCGCTCTCGCACGTAGCATCACAAAACAACTCATTGAAGCCGGAATAACGGATGTCGTGCTTTCACCGGGTTCTCGCAATGCTCCGCTATCGATCGCTCTTCATCAATCTGAGATTCATGGATTGCTCAAACTTCACGTTCGAATAGATGAACGTGGCGCTGCCTTTTTCGCTCTTGGAATAGCAAAAGCATCAAAGCGTCCGGTTGCGATTATCTGCACCAGCGGAACCGCGGTCGCAAATTATCACCCAGCAGTTTTAGAAGCGCACCATTCCCAAGTTCCACTCATTATTTTGAGCGCGGATCGTCCTGCTCGATTGCGTCATACTGGCGCCAACCAAACGACACTTCAAGATAATTTCTTTGGCGCGAGCGTTGAGTATTCAGCCGACATCTCTGACGATCAATTTGATTGCTCGAAGGCGTTTGGAAAACTTATTGAAGGACCCATTCATCTCAATCTTCAATTTGATGAGCCATTGCTTCCTGATGACGATAGTGAATGGTTAACTGGAATTTCACGGGGCACATATTCTGAACCATCTTTTAACTCGACGGCACAGCTAACGATCGCGAATAAACGTGGTGTCATTGTTATCGGACACGATCGCGGGAGCTTCTCGGTTACGGAAATTTCTAATTTCGTGCGCCAAGTTGGTTGGCCTGTGATATCAGAGGATCCATTGTCCTTCCCAGAAAGCATCACCCATGCATCTCTTCTACTGACCTCAGGGAAGATTCGCAAAGAACTCCTACCGGAAGTCGTAATCGTTATCGGCCGCACCACTTTGTCGCGCTCTATTAATGCCCTGGTTAAGTCCGCAGACCATGAGATTGTCGTCGATGCACGAATCAATTCTGTTGATAATAAGCGCACAGCGGATCAACTCTTCAGCGAAATACCAACGGTGATCAACAACACCGAGCAAGATCACGGTTGGCGCGAGCTTTGGCTCAAGAAATCAGCCATGGTAAATTCGATGTTGCCCACACTTCCTACATGGTGTGAAGAGAATATTGCTCGCGCGTTAGCAGCGATTCTTCCTGCCCGTTCACCGTTGTTTATTTCATCTTCGCGCCCCATTAGAGATATAGAAGGTTTCGCTAGCGCAAGGGCGGATATAGAAACTTTTGCCAATCGTGGGCTAGCAGGAATTGACGGAAATATTTCTACCGCACTTGGTATAGCTTCACAAAGAAAAAACTCAGTGGCGATCGTTGGAGACCTCTCATTCCTTCATGACATGGGCGCTCTGATTTCAATCGAAGATTTCAATCTACGCTTAGTTGTTGTTAACAATGATGGCGGAGGAATCTTCTCGACACTTCCGCAAAATTCGGTTGAAGGGTTTGAAAAAATCTTTGGTACACCACATGGTCGCGATGTAGCTGCGATCGCACAGGCAATGGGTATTGCGTCAACTACGGTGTCGACGATGGAAGATTTTGTTACGGCAATTTCTGCTCCGATAAAGGGCGTGTCAGTGGTGGTCGCACTTGTTCCATCTCGAGAGAAAAATTCAGAGATACTTAAGGATTTCTATCAAGCAATCGATCTGGGATAGTTATTTTTGAAGTGCGCTCTTCATTGCTGAAAATTTAACTTGGCTCTCGCTGAGTTCGCGCTCGGGATTTGATCCGGCAACAATTCCGCACCCAGCAAATAATCTGATGGATTCACCTGAAATCTGACCGCACCTAAGCGCGATACCGAGTTCGCCATCACCTCGTGCGTCTATCCACCCCACGGGGCCCGCGTATCTACCGCGTGACATTCCTTCGAGATCTTTGATAATTCGCCCAGCAACATCTGTTGGCGTTCCACATACCGCAGCAGATGGATGAAGTTTCTCAAGTATGGCAAAAGTGTCTACATGTGTACGAGATTCGGCAACGGCTCCAGTTACATCTGTAGCTAGATGCATGACGTTGGCTAAGTGAAGTACATACGGAGAATCCGGCACGTTTGTCGATGCGCAAAATTGAGCGAGTGAATCTGCGACCGAACGTACCGCGAATACGTGTTCTTCTAGGTCTTTAGATGATCGTGCCAAGGAAGCCGCAAGCGCCAAATCCTTTTCATCATCACCTGTTTTGCTAATAGTTCCTGCAAGCACGCGTGATGTAACCATTCCGTGCTTTAGTCGGAGCAATAGTTCAGGGGTTGCACCAACAAGTCCAGCAATCGCGAAACTCCATGTTGTTGGATATTCGATTGAGAGATTTCGTAGGATGAGGCGCACATCAATTGCAGATGTTGTGGTCGCATTAAGATCACGTGCAAGAACTACTTTTTCAACTTTGTCTGTACGTATTAATTCAATAGCTTTTTCTACTTGCTCTTCCCACTTGTAGGGAGGCAAGGTTCCATCACCCCATGAGTACGCTAATTCTTCTAATGGGGCTGGCTCATTAAGGAGAACAGGTGGGGGATTATCACCAATCCATGTAATCCAAGAAATTCCTTCGCGCATTCCAACTACTACTTGAGGAATAACTAAGACTGATTCTTCTTCGGGTGAAAAAGAAAATGATGAAAAGAGAATTGGCCCAGTTCCTGATGCGTGAACGGAATCGGTAATCGACAAGTTCTCTAACTGTTGATGCCACCAATTGCGCGCATCTCGAAATCTATTTTCACCGCGCACTGTTGTCGTGGCATAAATACCCCAACCGACCAGTCCTTCTCCTCTTCGAACCCACGATAATGGATTTGCATCAGGAAGTAGATCGAGCAGAGGTAAATGGTCGCCAAGGCGAGTAGTTGTTACCTGCGTTAATTGCGACATCATTAGTCGCTATTTTTGCACAAAGCGCCAGACAAGGGGCAATGAAGTTCCAGCGATTGCTACTTTGAGAACCTCGCCAATGATAAACGGAGTGAATCCTGCCTCAATTGTCCACGACCAACTTTTTCCAAGTGATGCATGTAGCCATAGAAGGCCAAAAGAGAAAATGATCACATCGCCTAACAACATTGTGAAGAGCGCTTTATTGATTCTTTGATCCCATTTGCGTCCCGCAAGGGCACCGACGACAAATGAAGCGACCAGCATTCCAACAAGGTATCCACCAGTGGCACCAGTGAGTCTGCTCAATCCATGGGCACCACCTGCAAATATCGGCGCTCCTGCGATTCCGATGAAAAGATATGTAAGAAAAGTTGTGATGCCCAGAGTTGCGCCATAACTCGTACCTATTAATAGGACGCCAAGGGTTTGTCCCGTAACAGGAATTGGTGAACCAGGAATCGGGAGGGCTACTTGAGCCAGCAGAGCAAGAGCAAGCACTCCGGCTGAGACCAGAAAAGCATTAGTGGCAACTGATGCGCGCCCAAAAACGGCGCTCCGTAATGAAATTGCAGAAATACTCATGAGGCTCTCCTTTAACTTGTAGGCGAGCCTACTCTGCGCGAGAATAAAGACATGTCCCGCGCCAATCTTGATAAAGACCCCGATGAAGTTGCGGCGATGTTTGATGGAGTCGCAAAACGCTATGACCTCCTCAACGATCTTTTAAGCCTGGGACGTACTAAAGCGTGGCGCAAAGTCACCACTGCCACCATTGCACCAAAACCAGGCATGAAGATTCTGGATCTTGCAGCGGGAACAGGCTCATCTAGCGCACCCTTAGCTGCGGCCGGCGCTGATGTCATTCCTTCTGATTTTTCCGAGGGGATGCTGGCCGCTGGGCGACTTCGCCACCCTAATCTGCCTTTTACCAAGGCTGATGCGTTGAATTTGCCCTTCGAAGCAGAGTCCTTCGATGTTGTAACGATCTCTTTTGGTCTGCGAAACACCACGGACGTCGATAAAGCCCTCGGGGAAGCCCTACGTGTTACCAAAAAAGGTGGTCGCTTGGTGATAGCGGAATTCTCATCCCCGACCTTTCGTCCCTTTCGTACGATTTATACCAATTATCTGATGAGGGCCCTGCCTGTCATTGCGCGACGGACCTCGAGCAATCCAGATGCCTATGTGTATTTGGCGGAGTCCATTCGGGCTTGGCCAGATCAGGGCGCGCTCGCAGATCGGGTGACCAAAGCTGGTTGGAGCCAGGTCGCTTGGGAAAATCTCACCGGTGGAGTTGTCGCAGTTCACAGGGCGATTAAGGCCTAGCGGTATTTGAGATGACGCTGGAAACCCTAGGATTTGGCTCATCATGACATCCACACCCAATCCTTATGTACCGATTCTGGTCATCGGAGCCATTGGTTTCGGATTTGCTGCTATCTCACTCGTCATAGCCGCAATCACGGGGCCCAAGCGTTATAACCGAGCCAAAGCCCAAGCGTATGAATGCGGAATTGAGCCAAGTCCACAAGCAGCAGAAGGTGGACGATTCCCGATTAAATATTTCTTAACTGCGATGCTCTTTATTATTTTTGATATTGAAATTGTTTTCCTTTATCCATGGGCCGTAACTTTCGACAAACTCGGAGTATTCGGTCTTGCTGAGATGGGCATCTTCATCGCTACGGTATTTGTTGCATATGCATATGTCTGGCGCCGCGGCGGATTGGAATGGGACTAATTGTGGGTCTAGAGGAAAAATTACCAAGCGGTCTTGTTCTCACTAGCGTTGAAAAACTTGCTGGTTACATGCGCAAAAACTCATTGTGGCCAGCAACTTTTGGGCTTGCATGTTGCGCGATTGAAATGATGGCTGCTGGTGCAGGGCGTTATGACTTAGCTCGATTTGGGATGGAAGTATTTCGCGCCTCGCCTCGTCAAGCAGATTTAATGATTGTTGCTGGTCGTGTTTCAAACAAGATGGCTCCAGTGCTTCGCCAGATTTACGATCAAATGGCAGCACCCAAATGGGTTATCGCGATGGGTGCATGCGCATCATCAGGGGGAATGTTTAACAACTACGCGATTGTGCAAGGTGTAGATCACGTTGTCCCCGTTGATATCTACTTGCCAGGTTGCCCACCTCGACCTGAAATGTTGATGGATGCAATTTTGAAGCTTCACGAAAATATCAATAACGAAAAGCTTGGTCCTAACCGCGAACGAATCATCCGTGAAGTTGAAGCAGCCGCAATGGCCGCAAAGCCAACACATCAATTGAAGGGGTTGCTCGCATGAGCGATCAAGGAATGTTTGGAGCTAAAGGCTCCGGAGATACATCAGGCTACGGCCGACTTGTTCGAACTGCAGCATCTACGGGCTCTAGTGAACGTCCATACGGTGGATATTTCGATGAAGTAGCTGATGATTTAGAGCGCGCATATCCAGATTTCGCAGATGCAATTGAGCGTGTTGTCGTGGATCGTGGCGAACTCACACTTCACGTGAAGCGCGAAAGACTTGTTGAAGTTTCCAAAATCCTGCGCGATAAGTTGCTCTTTGAAATGTGCCTCGGGGTAAATGGAGTTCACTATCCATCAGATGCCAACCGCGAATTACATGCTGTTTACCCATTGCTATCCATGACTCATAATCGCCGAATTCGCTTGGAAGTTTCTGTTCCAGATTCGGATCCACACATTCCTTCACTTGTTGAAGTGTGGGCTGGTAACAACTGGAACGAACGTGAAACTTTTGACATGTTCGGAATTATTTTTGACGGACACCCAGGACTCACTCGAATCTTGATGCCCGATGATTGGCGCGGACATCCGCAACGCAAGGATTATCCACTCGGTGGAATTCCCGTTGAATACAAGGGCGCGACTGTGCCACCTCCTAACGAGCGCAGGTCCTACCGATGACAACGTATACAGATCCATACGCATCCTCACGCGAAACAACAGAAGGTACCGTTTTCTCTGTTACGGGCGGTGATTGGGATTCACTCGTTACGGAAATTGGCGCAACGAAGGAAGAACGTGTTGTCGTCAACATGGGTCCACAACACCCATCAACTCACGGCGTACTTCGTTTAGTCCTAGAACTTGAAGGCGAGACGGTTACAGAGTTGCGTTGTGGAATTGGCTACTTGCACACGGGAATTGAAAAGAATGCTGAGTATCGAAGTTGGACTCAAGGTGTCACATTTGTAACTCGTATGGATTACCTAGCACCTTTATTTAATGAAACCGCTTATTGCTTGGGCGTAGAAAAGCTTCTTGGAATTACAAATGACGTGCCAGAGCGAGCAAGCGTCATTCGCGTCATGATGATGGAGTTCAACCGTATTTCATCGCACATGGTTGCCCTTGGTACCGGTGCCCTTGAACTTGGCGCTTTATCTCCGATGATTTTCTGCTTCCGTGAGCGCGAAAAAGTTTTGGACGTATTCGAACTCATTGCTGGCCTTCGTATGAATATGGCCTACGTGCGTCCGGGTGGAGTCGCACAAGATCTTCCTGCGGGAGCACTTCCTAAACTTCGCGAGACCGTCAAAGAGCTTCGCCGCGACTTTAAAGATAATGACAAGTTGCTCATTGGTAACACCATTTGGATGAAGCGCACTGAAGGTATTGGATTCCTTGATCTTGCAGGATGCACAACGCTTGGTATTACAGGACCGGTTTTGCGCTCAACAGGAATGCCTTGGGATTTGCGCAAATTGCAGCCATATTGTGGTTATGAGGATTACAACTTCGATGTTGTCACCGCAAACACCTCCGATGTTTATGGACGTTTCTTGATTCGTATGAACGAACTCGAGCAATCACTTCGCATCATCGAACAGTGCATCGACAAGTTGGAGAAACTTGAAGGCGCCCCGGTCATGGTGGCTGATAAGAAGATTGCTTGGCCATCACAGTTAGCACTCGGCGGAGATGGAATGGGAAACTCCCTTGACCACATTCGCGAAATCATGGGCACTTCAATGGAATCTTTGATTCATCACTTTAAATTAGTGACCGAGGGTTTCCGTGTACCTGCTGGTCAGGTTTACTCGGCTGTTGAATCACCTCGCGGTGAAATGGGTGTCCACCTTATTTCCGATGGTGGCACCAAGCCTTACCGTGTGCATTTTCGCGAACCATCTTTTAATAACCTGCAAGCAACGGCAGCGATGTGTGAAGGCAGTTTGATCGCCGACATCATTGGCGCTGTGGCTTCCATTGATCCCGTGATGGGTGGTGTTGACCGCTAATGGCATATACCGAGCAAGAACTCTCCGTGATGGATTCCATCATCGCTCGCTACCCACGTTCGCGATCGGCAATCATGCCGCTGCTTCACTACGTGCAATCTCTAGCAGGTTTTGTTACCAACGAAGGCATCGAAGAGATCGCTCTTAAATTAGGCATCGCTACTGCCGAAGTCTCTGCCGTTGCAACTTTTTATACGCAGTACAAGCGCAAGCCAATGGGCGAGTACCACGTCGGAGTCTGCACAAATACTTTGTGCGCGGTTATGGGCGGCGATGAAATTCTTGCTGGACTTAAAGATCACCTTGGTCTTGAAAATGATGGCGTAACTGCAGATGGAAAAGTCTCACTCGAACACCTTGAGTGCAACGCGGCTTGTGATTATGCACCTGTGGTTATGGCTAACTGGGAGTTTTACGACAACCAGACTGTGCAATCAGCAAAGGATCTCGTTGATTCAATGCGTGCCGGTAAACCAATTCCACCGACACGCGGCCCAGATGTTCTTCCAACATGGAAAGAGAATTCAGCAGTACTCGCTGGTCTCAATGATGGTCATGCCAACGAAGGTGTTCAGGCCGGTGCAGCTTCGTTGCTGGGTTTGAAACTTTCAAAGAAGGGGTCAAAGAAATGACAACGCTGACTCCAGTTCTTTCAGCGCATTGGGATGAAGCAGATTCGTTCACGATTGCAGGTTATAAACGACATGGTGGATACAAGGCTGCTGCAAAAGCGCTGAAGATGGAACCAGATGCCGTTATTCAACTCGTAAAGGATTCAGGACTTCGGGGCCGTGGTGGAGCAGGGTTTCCTACCGGAATGAAATGGGGATTTATTCCTCAAGGCGATAACAAAGATCACTACCTTGTTGTCAACGCAGATGAATCCGAACCAGGTACATGCAAAGACATGCCACTACTCATGGCCAATCCTCATGTGCTTGTAGAGGGAGTCATCATTGCGGCTTATGCCATTCGCGCGAAGTACGCATTTATTTATATTCGCGGAGAAGTAGCCCACGTTGCACGTCGCCTTCAGCAGGCAATAGAGGATGCATATGCAGCCGGTTACCTAGGTAAGAATGTCTTCAAGAGCGGCACAGATATTGAACTCGTGCTACACGTCGGAGCTGGTGCCTACATTTGCGGAGAAGAAACCGCCCTCCTTGATTCACTTGAAGGTTTCCGCGGGCAGCCTCGCCTTCGCCCGCCGTTTCCTGCAATCGCTGGCCTCTATGCCCGCCCAACGGTGGTCAACAATGTTGAGTCCATCGCTTCCGTTCCTGCCATTGTTGCCAACGGCCCTGAATGGTTCCAAGGGATGGGTACCGAAAAGAGCAAGGGAATGACTCTCTATTCCCTCTCCGGCCACGTTACTAATCCTGGACAGTTTGAAGCACCGCTTGGAATTACATTGCGTGAAATTCTTGAACTTGCTGGCGGAGTTCGCGAAGGGCACCAACTTAAATTCTGGACACCGGGTGGATCATCAACGCCACTCTTCACCGCAGACCAGTTAGATACCCCTCTTGATTACGAAGGTGTCGCTGCAGCCGGCTCCATGCTCGGCACAAAAGCTTTGCAAATATTTGACGAAACAACTTGTGTGGTTCGTGCAGTACTTCGATGGACTGAGTTCTACAAGCATGAATCTTGCGGAAAGTGCACGCCCTGTCGTGAAGGTACATGGTGGTTAGTACAAATCTTGCGCGATCTCGAAAACGGTAAAGGTACGGCCGCCGACCTGGATAAATTGCTAGATCTTTGCGACAACATTTTGGGTCGTTCATTCTGTGCCCTTGGTGATGGTGCCACGAGCCCGATTACTTCATCGATTAAACATTTCCGCGATGAATACATCGCACACGTTACTAGCGCGGGTTGCCCATTTGATTCTCACGCCTCAACACTCTTCGCATCAGCAAAGGTAGGTGCGTAATTGAGTACTGACGTCGTGGACATGATCACTGTAATCGTTGATGGTTTTGAAATTACGGTGCCAAAAGGAACTCTGGTTATACGTGCAGCAGAAAAACTTGGAATTCAAATTCCTCGATTCTGCGATCATCCTTTGCTCGATCCTGTTGGCGCTTGTCGTCAATGTTTGGTTGACATTGAAATCAATGGTCGCGCATTCCCGAAGCCACAAGCTTCCTGCACGATCCCTGTCGAACCAGGAATGATCGTCAAGACGCAGCTGACTTCACCTGTTGCTGAAAAAGCACAAAAAGGCGTCATGGAACTATTGCTCATCAATCACCCATTGGATTGCCCAGTGTGCGATAAGGGTGGTGAGTGCCCATTGCAGAACCAAGCGATGAGCACGGGCCGCACGGAATCTCGTTTCGAGGGAACCAAACGTACCTTTGAAAAGCCAATAAAGATTTCATCACAAGTATTACTTGATCGCGAACGTTGCGTCTTATGCGCACGCTGTACTCGTTTCTCTGATCAAATTGCTAGCGATCCATTTATTACACTCAATGAACGCGGCGCGCTCCAACAAGTAGGAATTTATGAGAAGCAACCATTCAAGTCTTACTTCTCTGGAAACGTTGTTCAGATTTGCCCAGTAGGTGCGCTTACTGGCGCCTCTTACCGATTCCATGCACGTCCCTTTGATTTAGTTTCCACTCCTTCTGCTTGCGAGCATTGTGCATCAGGTTGTTCACTACGTACCGATGTTCGTCGCGGAAAAACGCTTCGTCGTTTGGCAGGCGATGACGCTGAAGTTAATGAAGAATGGAACTGCGATAAGGGTCGTTGGGCATTTAAATATGTCACCTCGGCCGATCGAATTACCCAACCAATGGTTCGTGATTCATCTGGCGAACTCCGCGTAGCATCATGGCCAGAGGCCCTTGCAGCAGCAGCTGCAGGACTCCAGGACAAGCGCTCTGGCGTTCTTGTTGGTGGTCGTGCAACTGTTGAAGATGCATACGGATACAGCAAGTTTGCGCGTGTAACACTTGGTACAAACGATATTGATTTCCGCTCTCGAATCACCTCCGATGAAGAGCGCAACTTCCTTGCATCAACCGTGGTTCATTCTGCACCTTCATATCGCGATATTGATCGCGCTGATCACGTGCTGCTTGTTGGCTTTGAACCAGAGGAAGAGTCACCCATTGTTTTCTTGCGCATTAACAAGCAGGTAAGAAAGCGCGGCCTTAAGGTCACAACAATCGGTACAAAACTTTCTATCGCGGCCGAGAAATTGAAAGCTAATTTTGTTTGCGTTGCTCCAGGAACCGAGGCAGCAGCAGTTGCCTCACAAGAACTCACAGGCAAATCCATCATCCTTGTTGGTGAACGCGCTTCTGAAAGTGCTGGCACGCTTTCTGCGGTTGTTGCTCTTGCTCATAAAAGTGGTGCACAGTTGGCATGGATTCCTCGTCGCGCAGGTGAGCGCGGCGCCCTCAACGCCGGCGCAATCGGAAATCTTCTTCCGGGTGGGCGCCCTGTATCAGATGCAGCGGCCCGTGTTGATGTTGCAGCAGCGTGGGGTGTTGATTCACTTCCTTCAAGCATCGGACGTAGCAGCGCAGAGATATTTGCCGCAGTTAATGCTGGTGCACTCGATGCATTAGTAATCGGTGGCATTGATCCTGTTGATGCCGACAACAGCCACGAAGCAATTTCTGCCATCAAGAAAGCATTTGTTGTGTCGCTAGAAATTCGTGAAAGTGCTGTTACTAAGTTGGCAGATGTCGTCTTGCCTGTCGCGGCAATTACGGAAAAATCCGGAACGTTTATCAACTGGGAAGGTCGCGGTCGCAGCTTTGAAGCAGCAGTGGTTGATTCTCTCAACCGAAGCGATTTACGAATCCTCACGATGATCTCTGAAAAATTGGGTCGCTCGATTTCGTTGCCCACTGTTTCATCTGCAGCAAAAGAGATTGCGTCTCTAGGTAAATGGGAAGGCGCAGTAGTTGCGTTTACTCCAGTTGCTCCAGCGCAAACACCAGTACTTGGTGCAACTGATGCACTGCTGACTTCATGGCGTCGTCTTCTGGATGCAGGCTCCTTACAAGATGGAGAAGAGAATCTTGCGGGAACTTCTCGCCCAACAATCGTTGTGATCTCTCCTAAACGTGCTGAATCAATTGGCGTAGTTGAAGGAGACTCTGTGAGAGTTTCAAACGCACATGGCGCCATCGTTCTGCCAGTTCAGATTGAAGAAGGTGCAATTCACGATGACGCAGTTTGGATGCCACGTAATTCACGTGGTTCACACATTCTCGCCACACTGGCTGTTGCCAATGGCGCTGTAGTAACGGTGGTGAAGGACTAATGACAACTGCGCAACTTCTCGGACAAGATCCAGGCTGGTTGATCGCTGTTAAAGGCGTGCTGGTCTTTGTATTGTGCGTTCTTCTGACATTGATGTCCGTCTGGGGCGAGCGTCGCATTGTTGCTCGCATGCAGATGCGTCTTGGCCCAAACCGCGTTGGTCCATTCGGCTTAGTTCAAGCACTTGCCGATGGCGTGAAGTTAGCGCTGAAGGAAGATCTGATTCCTGCAGCTGCCGACAAGATTGTTTTTATTATTGCGCCGATTATTAGCGCGACAGCGTGTTTCATGTCTTTTGCTGTTATTCCTATGAGTGGACCTGTAACTCTCTTTGGGCACAAGACTGCAATGCAATTGACTGACCTACCTGTTGGCGTTCTTTATATCTTGGCAATCGCATCGATTGGCGTGTACGGAATTGTTCTTGCTGGTTGGTCTTCAGGATCAACATATCCATTACTCGGCGGACTTCGCTCCAGCGCTCAAGTTATTTCCTATGAAGTTGCTATGGGTCTTTCCCTTGTTGCGGTCTTCATTTATTCGGGCTCGATGTCCACTTCAGAGATCGTCGCGGCTCAACAAAAGTGGTGGTTTGCTGTTGTCTTGTTCCCATCCTTTGTTATCTACGCAATTTCAATGGTTGGCGAAACAAACCGTGCGCCATTTGACCTAGCTGAAGCTGAAGGCGAACTCGTCGGCGGATTCCATACTGAATATTCATCACTCAAATTCGCACTCTTCTTTTTGGCTGAATACGTCAACATTGTCGCGGTATCTGCCCTTGCCACCACGCTCTTCCTTGGCGGATATCACGCTCTACCAGGTCTTGGATTTACAGAGCAATGGCTTGGTGGTTGGTTCACACTGGTCTGGTTCTTCGCCAAGGTTATTTTCTTCTTCTTTATTTTTGTTTGGCTTCGCGGAACATTGCCACGTATGCGTTACGACCAATTTATGAAATTTGGTTGGAAAGTTTTGATTCCGGTCAGCCTCTTCTGGATCATGGTCGTTGCAACTCTTCGCGTCATGTCACTTCAAGGAGCATCGAGAGTTACGGTTCTGGGTTTTGCTAGCGTGGTGGTCTTGATTGTTCTCGGCATCAACATTGCCTTCGATGCAGTGAAAAAACGGGCACGAGTTCTTCCTGAAGATAATTTCGATGCACCAACATTTGCTGTCCCGCAGATACCCGGTACACAACCTGCACAATTGGGGGAGCCACGTGTCTGAGAACATGAGCAATGAAGTAGAGCCAACACGTCGTGATTTAGGACTTGAGGCGGTCTCCTCTCAACCTGTTGTCAATGATGGCCCGGCTCCATTTGCCACTCAGTTGTTGGGATTTTGGGTCACCTTCCGCACGATGTTTAAGAAGGTTAATACAGTCTCCTACCCTGAAGTTAAAGAGCCAACTGCTCCACGCTTTCATGGGCGTCATCAACTCAACCGTCATCCTGATGGACTTGAAAAGTGCATTGGTTGCGAACTCTGCGCGTGGGCATGCCCAGCAGATGCTATTTATGTCGAAGGTGAATCCAACACTGAAGAACATCGCATGTCACCAGGTGAGCGATTCGGCAAGGTCTACCAAATTAATTATTTACGGTGCATTTTTTGCGGTCTTTGCATTGAAGCGTGTCCAACACGAGCGCTAACGATGACCAATGAATATGAACTCGCTGATGATTCGCGCTCGAAGTTGATTTTCGAGAAAGAGGATCTCCTCGCACCACTTCGCCAAGGAATGCTTGCGCCACCTCACGCAATGTATCCAGGCATGGATGACAGCAACTATTACAAGGGCGATGTACTTGGGTTTCATCCATCTCAAGAAACTTCAAGTGAGGTGAAGCATGATTAATCTTGCAATCGAAGTTGGCAAGACCACTACGCCAGAAGCAGTTATGTTCTGGTTCTTAGCACCACTTGCAGTTCTTGCTGCGCTTGGAATGTTGCTCTCTAAGAAAGCGGTTCACTCGGCAATCTTGCTGGCCTGGGTCATGATCACATTGGCCATTTTCTACATTGCTCAAGATGCCGTTTTCCTAGGAATTGTGCAGATTGTTGTCTACACCGGCGCTGTGATGATGCTCTTCCTCTTTATTTTGATGTTGGTTGGCGTTGATTCAGCTGACTCGTTAAAGGAAACCATCCCCGGCCTTCGCCCTATCGCCATAACAGCGGCCGTTGGCTTCGGTGGTTTGATGCTTTCACTTCTTGGCCGGGCAACATTAGGTAACGACATCGTTGGATTAACCGACGCCAATGCAAACGGCAATGTGCCCGCCTTGGCCGAACTTCTCTTCTCAAAATATGTATGGCCCTTTGAAGTCGTATCGGCCCTTTTGATCACTGCAGCCCTCGGCGCAATGGTTTTGGCTCATAATCATCGCCTAGTGGCCCGCCCAACTCAGCGCGAACTTTCCATTAAGCGCTTCCGCGGAGAATCTTTGGCGAATGCTGCTGGCCTACCAAACCCAGGTGTTTACGCCCTTCATAACGCAGTTGATGTTCCAGCGCTATTGCCCGATGGCACCGCTGCTGAAGCCTCTGTTTCGGCGATGCTCAAAGCTCGTGGTGACGTTATCGATTCCAAGCCTTTCCAATTGATTGAACTCACCGATGAGGAGGGAGAGAAGTAATGAACGCCGCTAATTACCTATACGTCTCTGCACTCCTGTTCACGATTGGCGCGATCGGTGTTGTCGTCCGTCGTAATGCGATCGTCGTTTTCATGTGCGTGGAATTAATGCTCAATGCAGCCAATTTAGCTTTTGTAACTTTTGCCCGAATCAATGGCAACCTCGATGGCCAAGTTATGGCTTTCTTCACAATGGTTGTTGCAGCGTGTGAAGTTGTAGTGGGACTTGCAATCATCGTGACGATCTATCGCTCACGTCGTTCGGCATCAGTTGATGATGCCAGTTTGTTGAAGCGGTGATCTAATGACAAGCAATTACTTGGTCTACTTAATCGCACTGCCACTCTTCGGCTCTGCCTTGTTGCTCTTTGCCGGTCGCAAGGCAGACAAATGGGGACACTTGCTTGGTACTGCGATGTCTGGCGGCGCATTCATCATTGGGCTCTACGAATTTTCTCAAATGCTCGGTCGTTCAACCGATCAACGAGCCGTCACCCAGAAACTTTTTAGTTGGATTTCAGTGGGTTCCTTCCAGGTTGACGCAGGCTTGATGCTGGACCAACTCTCCATTTGTTTCGTTCTTCTTATTACAGGCGTCGGAACACTGATCCATATTTATTCCATTGCATACATGTCCCATGATTTAGACCGTCGCCGATTTTTCGCCTACCTCAACCTCTTTATTGCAGCGATGCTCTTGCTGGTTCTTGGCGATTCCTACCTCAACCTTTATGTCGGTTGGGAAGGCGTAGGACTTGCCTCCTATCTACTCATTGGATTCTGGAATCAAAAACCCACCTATGCAACGGCAGCAAAGAAGGCATTTGTTGCTAACCGTGTTGGCGATATGGGACTTTCCTTGGCGATCATGATTTCCTTTGCAACACTGGGCACGGTTTCATTTTCTGGAGTTAAAGAGCATGCCAGCCAAGCTTCTACGGGTGCGCTGACTGCAATCGGAATCATGTTGTTGGTCGCAGCAACTGGTAAATCAGCACAGTTCCCATTGCAGGCATGGCTTGGCGACGCCATGGCCGGCCCAACACCAGTTTCGGCCCTTATTCACGCGGCAACTATGGTTACTGCTGGCGTGTATCTCATCACCCGCTCAAACTTTATTTTCGATGCCGCACCTACCGCCCAACTATGCGTTGCCATTATCGGTGCGATCACACTTCTCTTTGGTGCCATTATCGGTACCGCCAAAGATGACATCAAAAAAGCACTTGCGGCTTCTACGATGTCGCAAATTGGTTACATGGTTTTGGGCGCAGGCCTTGGGCCGGCAGGTTATGCCTTTGCCATCATGCACTTGCTGACACACGGCTTCTTTAAAGCCGGAATGTTCCTTGGCGCTGGATCGGTTATGCACGGTATGGACGATGAAGTAAATATGCGTCGCTATGGTGGACTGAGTAAATTCATGCCAATAACTTTCGCGACATTTGGTCTTGGATATCTCGCAATCATCGGAGTTCCGCCATTTGCCGGTTTCTATTCCAAAGACAAGATTATTGAAGTCGCATTCAATGCTGGCGGAATCAAGGGAATAACTCTTGGTTGTGCAGCCCTACTTGGCGCAGCGATTACCGCGTTCTATATGACTCGCGTCGTGATACTTACCTTCGCCGGAAGTAAGCGTTGGAACGAGAAGGCACATCCGCACGAGTCCCCAGCACTTATGTGGATTCCAATGGCCCTTCTTGCAGTGGGTTCTGTTGCATCAGGATTCATCTTCACTCATGGAAACTCACTTAAGAATTGGCTTGCACCAGTCGTTGAACAATCTCCTGCGCACGAGGGTGAATTACTCAAGCCCGCAGTGGTTTCAGTCCTGGCTCTGGTCCTTGTACTTCTAGGAGTCGGTCTTGCCGTTGTTAAGTACATGCGCAAAGAGATTCCATTGGTTGCTCCAACAGATGTTTCCATCTTCACTCGAGTTGCCCGTCGCGATCTCTTGCAGGATGACTTTAATGAAGCGGTATTCATGAAGACAGGTCAGAAGATCACGAGCGCACTCCTTGTCACTGATAAATCAATTATCGATGGCGCAGTCCGTGGTGTGGCAAAACTCGTTCGAGGGTCTGGTTCTGCACTGCGAACAACACAGACCGGCTTCGTTCGAAGTTACGCAATGTGGATTTTGATCGGAGCTATTGGCTTAGTCGCCGCGATTTGGGTGGTCACACTGTGATGAGTAACGTGAACTGGTTAACAACACTTGGGCTATTGCCATTACTTGGCGCCGTTTTTGTTGCCTTCTTGCCTAAGACAAATGCCTTGGCCGCCAAGAGAGCTGCCTTTGCCACCACTTTGATTGTTGCTGCCGCTGGCATCGCAATGGCCACGCAATTTCAACGTGACAATGTAGACCTTCAATTTGTTGAAGTGCATTCATGGATACCAACTTTTGGCATTAACTATGCGGTTGGTGTTGACGGAGTAGCTCTGGTTCTCATCTTGCTCAGCGTTTTGCTTTCACCGATCGTGGTCCTTGCTGGATGGAATGAAGCCAGTGGCGGACGTTGGAGTGCAAAGACGTTTTATATTCTGATTCTTATTCTTGAAACGATGATGATTGGCGTCTTTGCGGCAACTGATGTATTCCTCTTCTATGTCTTCTTTGAAGCCATGCTGATTCCCGTTTACTTCCTCATTGGAGGATTTGGAACTGGAAAGCGATCTGCCGCGGCCGTGAAGTTCCTGCTCTACAGTCTCTTCGGTGGATTGCTGATGTTGGCTTCAATCATCGCGTTGTACGTCATCTCTGGTGAGCAAGGCGGACACACTTTCGACACCACCGCACTTTCTCATTTGCACATCAGCTCCACCGCCCAGAATTTCTTGTTCCTTGGATTCTTTATTGCCTTCGCAATCAAAGCGCCGCTATGGCCATTCCATACGTGGTTGCCCGATGCCGCGGAAGCAGCAACCCCAGGCACATCAGTCTTACTCTTGGGCGTGCTTGATAAGGTCGGCACATTCGGAATGATTCGGTATTGCTTGACTCTCTTTCCTGATGCGACGAAAACTTTTACACCAGTAATTTTGGTTCTCTCTGTCATCTCAATTATCTATGGTGCTTTCTTGGCTATCGGTCAGAAAGACTTCAAACGCCTCATTGCATTTACTTCCATTTCCCACTTTGGTTTTATCACCATGGGAATTTTTGCCATGACATCACAAGGTCACTCAGGTGCAACTTTGTACATGTTCAATCATGGTTTCTCAACAGCCGCACTCTTCTTAGTTGCTGGCTGGATGACATCACGTCGTGGATCCTCCAAAATCTCCGACTTCGGTGGATTGCAACGAGTAACACCCGTTATGGCATGGGTCTTCTTCTTTGCAGGAATGTCATCGTTGGCGCTTCCAGGACTTTCGAGCTTCGTTAGCGAATTCTTAGTACTGGTTGGCACCTATACGCGCTATCCAGTTGCAGCCATCATCGGAACCTTCGGAATCGTCTTGGCTGCCCTCTATATATTGATACCCATACAGCGTTCGTTGCACGGACCGATAATGCCTGGCAATGAAGGTCTCACCGATTTGAATCTGCGCGAGAAGGTGGCGATTGCGCCGGTTGTGGCAATCATCTTGGTTCTGGGTTTCTATCCATCGCCACTTTTGAATGTCATTAACCCAAGCGTTACGCATGCGCTTTCGGTGAATGGCCATACCGATCCAGCTCCTTCTATTGCAAAGGCTGGTAAGTAAATGTCCGGTTTCACATCGCCTGTACTTATCTACTCACTAGTTGCACCCATCCTGATCGTTCTTGGAGGCGCCGTTATTGGTGTTCTCGTTGAAGCATTTGCCTCACGCAAGATTCGTCCGATACTGCAATTGAGCCTCACCGTCGGAACTTTGGTTCTGGCCCTTGCTCAACTCTGGCGCGTTCGCCATGAAACTTCCGGCGGAGCAGCAATGGGTTCTGTCGCTATTGATGGCGCCGGAATCTTGATGCAAGCAGCCATACTCTTCATGGCAATTCTTGGAGTCTTCCTCATCGCCGATCAAGAGAACTTCACCGTTCTTGCCGCCGCAGTTCCTGGTTCAGATGAAGAGGCACACTCGATCAAAAGCGGTGAACAACTCACTGAGATCTATCCACTGACACTCTTTGCAGTAGCGGGAATGATGCTCTTCCCTATTTCCACAGATTTGATCACGCTCTTTGTTGCGCTGGAAATGTTGTCTTTGCCTTTGTATCTAATGGCCGGCCTTTCACGCCGTCGTCGACTCATGTCGCAAGAAGCAGCCCTGAAATACTTCCTGCTAGGTGCCTTCTCCTCAGCATTCTTCCTCTTTGGTGCTGCATACCTTTACGGTTTCTCAGGCACGGTTTCACTCTCTGGAATTGGCGCCGCAGTTTCGGCATCCACCGGAAATACCGTTTTCATGTTGATCGGTATTGCCTTCCTTTCTGTAGGACTTCTCTTCAAAGTTGGAGCAGTTCCTTTCCATGCATGGACCCCAGATGTATATCAAGGTGCTCCAACCCCTGTCACTGCCTTTATGGCAGCAGCCACCAAGGTCGCCGCATTTGGCGCACTACTTCGAATCTTCTATGTGGGATTTGCTAATGCGTATTGGGATTGGCGTCCATTCATCACGGTAATTGCCATCATCACAATGCTCTTTGGATCCTTTGTCGCAATTGCTCAACGCGATATCAAACGCATGTTGGCATACTCATCCATTGCGCACGCCGGTTTCTTACTCTCTGGCGTACTGGCTTTAAATAAGGCTGGCCTGGATGCATCTATCTTCTATTTGATCGCCTATGGCGTTGCCACTTTGGGCGCTTTCGGTGTTGTCACACTTGTACGTGATTCTGCTGGCGAAGTTACTGATCTCAATCGATGGGCAGGACTCGGAAAACGTTCGCCATTTGTCGCAACTGTTTTTGCCACGTTCTTGCTTGGTTTTGCTGGAATTCCGTTAACAAGCGGATTCATTGGAAAATTCTCGATCTTCTCAGCAGCATATGAAAGTGGGAATAAGGCAGTAGTGATTGTCGGCGTGCTTTCCAGCGCGATCGCGGCTTATTTCTACATTCGCGTGATTGTTTTGATGTTCTTTACTGACCCAGTCGAAGATGGCACGAGCGTAATCATTCCTTCTGTTTTGACGCGGATCAGTATCGTGACCGCATTCGCTCTGACCATCTTCCTTGGTGTTTTCCCAACACCGCTACTTAACTTCATCTCGTCGACTGCGATTCTCCTGCGCTAATGCCGGCCTTTGGCATCCCGAACGTCTCGGGTGAATTAGAAGAATCCCTTACGCAAGGCATGCTTCAGGTGGAGTCCTTGCTGAACTCTCACATCAAAGGTGACTACCCGCTTGTTGAAGAGACATCTCACCACTTGGTTGCGGCAGGCGGAAAAAGATTGCGTCCGCTGCTTACTCTGATTTCTTCGCACCTTGGCGATCCAACTCGTTACGAGATAATCGAAGCTGCGGTTGTTTGCGAACTCACCCACCTTGCCACGCTGTATCACGATGACGTGATGGATGAAGCACCTCTTCGCCGCGGAGTCGAAAGTGCAAATAACCGCTGGGGAAATAGCATCGCGATTCTCACGGGCGATTACCTTTTCGCCAAAGCATCTGATTTGCTGGCAGATTTAGGGCCTGAAGCGGTTCGCTTGCAGGCTCGTACCTTCGAACGTCTAGTAATTGGTCAAATTATGGAGACTCAAGGTCCCAGTGCGGGCGAGGATTCACTTTCTCATTACATGCAAGTTGTGGCCGACAAAACTGGTTCCCTGATATCAACCAGTGCACGATATGGCGCTCTTCTTTCTGGTTGTAGTTCCGACATTGTTGAAACAGTGACAACCTTTGGCGAACAAATCGGCATCGCTTTCCAATTGGCCGATGACGTTATTGATATTGCTAGTGAGACTAAAGATTCTGGAAAGACTCCCGGAACTGATTTACGAGAAGGTGTTCCTACACTTGTCACGCTAAACGTTCTGAAATCGACAGATCCAGCGGATCGCGAATTGCAAGAACTATTGCGGGCCCCAATTGAATCCGAGGAAGTTGTCGAGCAAGTCTTGCGGGCCCTTCGAAACCACTCGGCCCTTGAAACTTCCAGAGGTCAATTGCACAAAGTTGCTCAAACTGCACGGCTAGCGCTTGGCCCGCTACCCATCTGTGATGCCACTTCCGCGCTTTTCTCATTATGTGACACTGTGATTGAGCGCTCTCACTAGTTCCTATTAATAGTGCTGCATGGCGCTTTGGCTTTCGGTTAGGCTTCTTAAATCGCGATCATTGAAGATTGGGAGAAGATGTCCGAGAATCTAGTTCATCCGTTTACTGTTGGCGATCGTACACAATCTGATTTATTGGGTGGCAAAGGTGCAAACCTTGCCGAGATGGTGCGCATCGGGTTACCAGTACCCCCCGGATTCACAATTACTACGCAGGCATGTCGCGAGTATTTAAGTTCTGGCTCTATCCCGCTCGGTTTACAAAACGAAATTGACGCAGCGTTAACGGATCTCGAAAAGTCCTTAGGTAAAGATTTTGGTAATCCGGCAAACCCACTTCTTGTTTCGGTCAGGTCAGGTGCGAAATTCTCTATGCCAGGGATGATGGAAACAGTGCTCAATGTGGGTATGACTCCAGCCGTTGCAGAGAGCATGGCAAAAGAGACAGGAAATCCGAGGTTTGCCTGGGATTCATATCGCCGATTCGTTGATATGTATGGTCGCATTGTCTGCGATGTAGCACCTGAAGAGTTTCATAAGATTGAAACTCGTGTCCTCACTACTTTCGGTGTTTTAAGTATTCCTGACTTAGATGTTGCCGGACTTCAAGCGCTAGCAGATGGATACATTAAGGAGAGTGAAGCTGTTACAGGCAAAGCTTTCCCGACTGACCCACGAGAGCATTTAGCGCAATCTATCGAAGCGGTATTTAGGTCCTGGAATTCAGAACGCGCGCAGTTGTATCGCCGCCGTGAGCGAATTCCTTCTGACTTGGGTACGGCCGTAAATATTCAATCCATGGTCTTTGGAAATCTCACCGATGATTCAGGTACAGGTGTTGCGTTTACTCGCGATCCAGCAACGGGGGAGCGTGGAAGTTATGGCGACTATTTAGAGCGCGCCCAAGGCGAAGATGTGGTTGCAGGTATTCGCAACACCATGTCATTAGTGGAATTTGGTGAGAAATCTCCCGTAGTTCACGCTGAGTTAGAGCGGGTAATGACACTTCTTGAGGATCACTACCGCGACCTGTGCGATATTGAATTTACTGTCGAAAAAGGCAAGCTCTGGATTCTGCAAACCCGCGTGGGAAAACGCACAGCTGAGGCGGCTTTTCGAATCGCAACGCAGTTGGTGGATGAGGGCAAAATCAATATGGATGAGGCGCTGGTGCGCACCTCCGGTGATCAATTAGCACAACTCATGTTTCCGCAGTTTGATTTGAGTGGTTCGATTAAGGCAATAGCAACGGGCATACCTGCTTCTCCAGGCGCTGCGGTGGGCGAGGTTGTATTCGATTCCCGGCGCGCGTTTGATCTTGCTAGAAGTGGCAAGAAAGTAATTCTCGTTAGGCGCGAAACTAGCCCGGATGATTTGGTCGGTATGGTCGCATCTGAGGGAATCTTGACCAGTCGCGGAGGAAAGACTTCTCACGCCGCCGTTGTTGCGCGCGGTATGGGAAAGACCGCAGTATGTGGAACCGAAGCCATTGCAGTCGATGAGCGAGCCAATTTATTTACTGTCGGAAGTTTGACTGTGTATGAAGGCGAGACCATATCCATTGATGGATCAACGGGAAATGTTTATCTTGGCACAATACCCGTTATTGCATCTCCTGTTACTTCCTATCTAGAGGGACGTTTGGCAGCATCCAGTGATGAAGCCTCACCTGTCGTAAAGGCCGTGGATCGAATCTTGTGTTACGCCGATGAGATTCGAACTCTTAAGGTGCATGCAAACGCCGATACTCCTGAGGATGCAATTCGCGCACGTATTTTAGGAGCAGAAGGT
>Ga0194037_1000727_pt1 | contig 25435 bp, 26 predicted proteins | sample JunL306m_MetaG_FD_148653 | JGI IMG/M metagenome (GOLD analysis project Ga0194037, IMG submission 148653) | Anoxic zone freshwater microbial communities from boreal shield lake in IISD Experimental Lakes Area, Ontario, Canada - Jun2016-L304-6m | ecosystem: Environmental > Aquatic > Freshwater >...
TCACGCATCGGCAGCGTGCAGGTACGCATGGAAAATTTAATTAAAGACCAGTCCCTTTCACCCCTGCAAAAGATAAACCTGCTCATTGATGAATATGTGGAAAGGGTATTGCAGCATGAGAATTTTTTTAAGATCATGGTCACCGAACAATTGATCACCAAAAATCCTTCCGTGCTATCCTCTTTGAAACAATTGAAACTGCGCAATGTGGAACTGATTACCCAACTCATTAAAGAGGGACAAAAAAAGAATATGTTCAGAAAGATAGTGGATGTAGTGATGATGGTAAACACCATGATCGGAACAGTTTGGCAAACCACCATGAACCGTGATTTTTATTTTGAACTCCATCCGGTACCGGCTGGTTCCACAGATAACGCCAATACCATCCTAATTAAAAGAAAACTCAGTATCCATATAAAGGCATTATTTAAAGTGATATTAACACATGAAGCATAAATCAATCGTCATCGGGTTGGCCATCATGGCGTCGTGCATGCTGGCCCACGCACAGGCTCCGATTTCAAAATCCATCACGCTGCAGCAGGCCATCGACAGCAGTTTGAAATATAACAAGCAGTTGAAGATCTATCAAACCAGGATTTTAGCCGCCACGGCCGATATCCGGGAAGCCAAGGATCGGCGTTTACCCGATGCCGGTATCAGTGGTTCTTTCCTATACCTTCCACTTGACCCGGGCATTGATCTTAAAACCAGTGGAACAGGAAGCAATATGCCCGCCGTACATGAAGCGCTATATGGCATGGCCAGTATTTCCCTACCGCTTTTTACCGGAGGCAAACTCAAATACGGAGTGGAATCCGCAAACTTGCTGGAGCAAGCGGTGAAACTGGATGTAGACCAGGACCGTTCCCTGGTACTGCTCAACACCATCAATGCCTGTATCAATTTATACAAAGCACACCAGGCAATTACCCTGGTGAAAGAAAATCTGGAACAGGCCAAGCAACGAGTAAAAGATCTGAGCAACCTCGAAAAGAACGGATTGCTGGCCAGAAATGATCTGCTCAAAGCCGAATTACAAAGCTCCAACACAGAACTCCTGCTGCTCGATGCAGAAAATAATTATGCCATCGCCTGTGTGAACATGAACCTCATGATGGGTCAACCAGAACAAACCTTACTCATCCCCGACAGAAGCGGATTGGCCCTACCCGACTCGATCAAAACACTGGATGCGTACGAACAGGATGCCTTGCAAAACCGTAAAGACAAAGCCTCTTTATTAATTCGTAAACAAGTTGCCCAGTTGGGAATTAAATCCGCCAAGGCCGATTGTCTTCCGAGTCTGGCCCTTACTGGTGGCTATTTTGCTGCAGATATTCCCAAGTTCATCACCATTACACATGCTGTCAATTTTGGACTGGCAGTAAAATATAATATTGCTTCGCTGTGGAAAACAAAAACTAAAATCCAACAGGCCACTTATAAACTGCAACAGGTTGAATTGAATGAAGGCATCCTCGACGACCAGGTTCGATTGCAGATCAACACGGCCTATCAGGGATACCTGCTGAGCAGAAAAAAAATAGAAGTGATGCTGAAATCAGTGTTGCAAGCCACAGAAAATTATCGCATCACCAAGAACAAATATGATAATTCATTGGCCACTACTACCGACCTGTTGGATGCCGATGCAGCTTTATTGCAAGCCAACCTGAGTGTAACCAATGCAAAAGCAGATTCCTTCCTGGCCTACAATAAATTATTGCAAACAGCCGGATTATTAACCCGATAAGTTTTATAAAAGATTAAATAAAAATATGGCACAACCACAAAACACCCCAACTGAACTGACCACCGATACGGGTGCTCCAAAAAAAAGAAGTAAGGCATTTCTCATCGTACTCATCCTGCTCGTGATCGCAGGTGGCTGGTTTGGAATGAATAAATATTTTCATAGCCAGCGCCATGAAGAAACCGATGATGCACAGGTAGAAGCCAATATCAGTCCGGTGATACCGCGTGTAGCCGGATACGTGAAAGAAGTTCGCGTAAAAGACAACCAGATGGTAAATAAAGGTGATACCCTGATGGTCCTCGACGACCGGGATCTGATCCTTAAAGTACAACAGGCAGAAGCAGCACTGGCAACCGCACAAAGCAATATGGATGCAGCAGCGGCAAGCACCAATGCCTCCAAAGCCAATATCAACAGTAGTCGTGCAGGTATCTCCACGGCAGACGCACAAATAGAAGCGGCGAAAATCAGTGTATGGAGAACCAGTCAGGACTACGAACGTTATGCCAACCTCATTAAAGACCATTCCATTACCCAGCAACAATTTGAACAGGCACAAGCGGCCAAACAAACTGCAGAGCGACAACTGCAAATACTGGTGCAACAAAAAAATCAGGTAGCACAGCAAACCAATGCCGTAGCCTCACAAAGCAATGCCACCGCCTCACAGATCGGTGTTGCCGGTGCCGTGATCAAACAACGTGAAGTGGATGTGGCTACTGCTAAACTGAATCTGTCGTATGCAGTAGTACTGGCACAAGACCATGGTATGGTTTCAAAAGTGAATGTTCAGGAGGGTCAATTTGTGCAAGCCGGACAATCATTATTCAGCATCGTGATCAGCGAAGACACCTGGGTAGTAGCGAATTTCAAAGAAACCCAGTTTGAAAAAATGAGGATCGGCCAAAAAGTGATCGTGCATGCGGATGCATTCCCCGATCATTCATTTGAAGCCACCCTGAGTTCTTTTTCCCCGGCCACAGGTTCCAGGTTTGCCCTGCTGCCTCCTGATAATGCCAGTGGAAATTTTGTAAAGGTTGTACAACGTTTGCCGGCAAAGATCTCATTCAACAATCCAACAGATTCATTGATCAAATTATTAAGGCCAGGCATGAATGTGTCGGTTGATGTTCATGTACAATAAACAGTAGCCTGTGATGGGCAAGGTAAATCACTATGCAACAAATGGAATCTTTGGTAGAATATGGCCCCAGGCGCGTTATCATAACCATTACGGCTATACTCTGCACCCTGCTCGAGATCGTAGACACCACTATTGTGAATGTAGCGGTGAATGATATGCGCGGATCATTGGGTGCCACCCTTACTGAAGTGGGTTGGGTGATCACCGCTTATGCCATCGGCAATGTGATCATCGTACCCATGACGAGCTGGCTATCGCAGCAATTTGGCCGGCGCAATTATTTTGCTGCGTCCATCATCCTCTTTACCGTTAGTTCCTTTCTTTGTGGCAATGCTACCGGCATCTGGGAACTGGTGGCCTTCAGGTTTATACAAGGTCTCGGTGGTGGCGCATTGCTGGTAACCTCCCAAACCATCATCACCGAAAGTTATCCGCCCGCCAAACGCAGCATGGCACAGGCCATTTATGGATTGGGGGTGATCATTGGTCCTACACTGGGTCCCCCACTCGGTGGCTATATCGTAGAACATTTTTCGTGGCCCTATATTTTTTACATCAATATCCCTATTGGAGTAATTGCAGTATTACTAACGTTACAGTTTGTACGCAGTCCGAAATATGGCGAAAAAAGCGCTACCCGTGATATCGACTGGCTGGGCATCGGCTTACTGGCCATTACCATTGGCTCCCTGCAGTATGTGTTGGAAAAAGGACAGGACGACGACTGGTTCAATAGCTCTACCATCATCTTATTGGTGATCACTTCTTTTTTCGGACTGTATTTATTCATCTGGCGTGAACTGACTTACCGAAAACCCATTGTAGAATTGCGTGTGCTAAAGAATAGTAACCTTCGTGTAGGAACCATCTTATCTTTTATTATGGGATTCGGTCTCTATGGTTCCACCTTCATCATCCCTTTGTATACACAGTCTGTTTTAGGCTGGACCGCACAACAGGCAGGCATGCTCATGGTGCCGGCTGCACTCACCACCGCTGTAATGATGCCCCTGATCGGAAATCTATTGCAGAAAGGAGTTCCCCAGCAATACCTGGTTGCCGGCGGTATGATCCTGTTCTCTGTATTTACTTTCTGGGGATATTTTATCGTGTCGCCCGACACCGGGGCCGATAATTTTTTCTGGATGCTGATCGTTCGGGGTATGGGACTGGGTATGTTGTTCATCCCCATTACCGCGTTATCACTTTCCACCTTGAAGGGGCAGCAAATCGGACAAGGTGCTGCTTTCACCGGCATGATGCGGCAACTGGGTGGTTCATTCGGAGTAGCCCTCATCACTACCTTTTTGTCGCGGCAGAATATGGTACACCGAAATACCCTCGTGAGCAAACTGGATGTGAATAGTCCTACCGTACAACAAAGCATCCACGGCTTACAACAACATTTTATTGACAAAGGAATGAATACAGAAACCGCACTGAAAAGTAGTTATAGTGCAATGGACCATATGATCACCAAACAAGCAGCAGTACTTTCTTATATGGATGTATTCTTTTACCTCGGACTTATATTCCTTATTTGTGTTCCTTTTGTGATCATGGTGCGGGGAAATATAAAAAGAAAGGTTGACCTGGGTGAGGCCATGCATTAATGATGGCAACGCTCACCAATAATGGCTCCGCCCTTGGTAATTTTTTTATGATTTCAGTAGTTCTCCAAAAACTTGTTCATTAAAACCAACGATCAGTTTGCCCCTGTATTCAATAACGGGCCGCTTAATGATGCTGGTATACGTAAGCATCAGCTGAATGGACTTTGCCTGGGTAGTGATAGTGGCTTGTTCTGCGGGCGTTAATTTTCTCCAGGTGCTCCCTTTACGATTCACCAATATTTCATGACCAGCCTCCTTGCACCAGGCTGTAAGTTTTGATTGGGTGATGGCCGCTTTTTTATAATCATGAAACGAAAACTCCAGCTTATTCTTTTTAAACCAATCAATGGTTTTTTTTATGCTGTCGCAATTGGGTATTCCGTAAATGATGGCGTGGTGCATATCAATAATCGGGTAGTTTTGGTTTTGTTTTCATGATGGCTTCAATTTTTTCCATCAGTTGGGTATCAAGCATGGGCAATACATCCAACGCTTTCAGGTTATCGAGCAGTTGTTGTTTTTTGGTGGCACCCAGGATGGCCGTACTCACATTCGGATTTTTGATGCACCAGGCAATACTCAATGCAGCAGTACTAACACCGAGTTTAGCGGCCAGTGCTGATAATTTTTTCACCTTACTCATTTTTTCATCCATCACCCATCTTTCTTTGAGCCAGTCGAACCCTTCCAGCGCAAAGCGACTTCCCTTAGGAATACCGTCGTTGTATTTACCGGATAATAATCCGGATGCCAATGGGCTCCAGATGGTAGTACCCATGCCTACTGTTTTAAAGATCTGCAAGTATTCGTTTTCAATTTTATCTCTTTCAAATAGATTATACTGCGGCTGTTCCATGGTGGGCCCAATCAGATGATGTTGCCTCGCAACTGCATGGGCTTCCATGATCTCTACACCACTCCATTCGCTGGTTCCCCAATACAATACTTTGCCCTGTTGTATCAGGTGGTGCATGGCCCATACGGTTTCTTCGATGGGGGTGTTCTTATCCGGACGGTGGCATAAGAACATATCCAGATAATCGAGTTGTAAACGCTCCAGGGCTTCATCACAGGCTTCCATCAGGTGTTTTCTGCTACAACCGGTTTGGTTGGGTTTATTATTTGTGCCCCTCCATCCCCAGAATGCCTTGGATGAAACCGTATAAGAACTGCGGTCCCATTTTTTTTTCTTGAGCACCCGACCCATCATCTTCTCACTTTCGCCGAGCGCATATACTTCAGCGTTATCAAAGAAATTGATGCCCTTATCATAGGCAATGCCCATGAGTTCATCGGCTGTTTTATCATTGATCTGTTTGCTGAAACTAACCCAGCTTCCAAAAGAGAGGGCGCTTACTTGTAAGCCTGATTTCCCGAGGCGGCGATATTCCATAATGCGTAATTTAGATGATTGTTCGAAGGTATAACAACAATTGAAAAGAATAGTTTGTTATCAGCTGCTTTAATTAGCAGGGAATTCTGATGCGGGCACTTTTATAAAACCTTTGGGAAAGATAATATGCCATTCCTTGAAATCCTGGCGGGCATCCATTCCAACCCCGTCAATAATATCCATTTTCCGGCGGATGCGCACGGCCTTATCGGTGTAGAACTCATGGTCCTTTTTACTCCGGTCCCACCACAACTCATCACAATAAAGTGTATCCCCCAGCACATTGATCACCCTCACACTATCCCGTAAAAAAACTTTGCTCTGACTTTCAAAATACTTGCCATAATTGGCATCCAGCCGACTGTCTACTGTAGCCGAATCATTATAAAAATCAACATGTAGTTTTTTGGGGAATTCCACATAGGGCATGGTATCCTGCACCCTCAGCATTTTTGGGGAAAGCAGTTTGGCTTTTGCTTTGCCACCCAGACTATAATTGATATCTACATTGCGGGCTTCTTCCACACCGAGTGATTTATCGGTAAGCTGGGTCACTTCTTTGGTGCTGTTTTCGCAGGCGGATAAAAAAAGGCAGCCTGTTATAAAGACTGCCGATAATATTTTATTCAGATATGTTGCCTGCATGTTGATTGCGCTTAATCATATTTGTGTTTCATGAACCAGCTCGCGTTCATGGAAATGCCCACATTGAAACGCAGGGTTGTTTCTTTCAGACTGCTATTCTTGTCGCCTCTTCCACCGAACTCTATGGCGGTATTGAGGGTGGCACGTTCACCGGTATAGCTGATCCTGCGCAACGAGGTAAGTGGCATTCCTGTTCCTAACGTAACCCCATAAACGGATCTTGAGCTATTTAATTTCACATAATCAGGTCCGTAGAAAGCACCCGCGCGATAACGCACGAAGCTGAAATATTTTTTTGCCGCAGTTTGTTCATTGGCCGGAAAGTACTGAGCACCTGCTCTGATCAACCAGCTATTCTGCACGTCTTCATTTTTTCCGTAGAAACTATAGCTGGTCCAGTTGGTATATTCAAAGTCAACCCCATACAGCAAATGCTTGTCTTGATAAGTGAATCCGGTTCCAATAGTAGCCGGGAAAACAACGGTACCTTTTACGCCTGCCTGTTGGTAGATGCTGTCAACACGGTAAGTATTTCCGTTGGCATCAATGGAAAATGTTTCGCGCACAATATCCTGCGTGGCTTTCAGATTTTGCTTGATATTTCCAAACAATCCAATCCTGAGTGTTCCTGATTTTATAGCGGCTTCATATTGCAAACCAGCATTGAAGAATATACCTCCGAAATTAGTTTTTGATGCTGAGTTGGAACGAAAATAATCAGTACTGTCGTTAATGAAAGTAAGTTTTGTGCTATAATCCTTCGAGCCAAACATATATCCTGCGGTAATGCCTACACTGAAAGCCCTGTATTTTTTTCCGGTGCCCTTACCAAATTTCAAACCGGTACCCAAGAACACCTGATTCAAACCGCCAGATCCTTCATATAAAGTATTCAAACTATCAATTCCGGTTAGACGCTCATTTTTTTCGATCCGGTAATCGATCCGGCTAACGGGTCTTAATCCGAAGGACAATCCCCAATTGATATTCTTCTTTGCCATCTTTCTGGAACCGATGGGCATACCTAATTGCATATAAGAGAACAGGGCATTGGTAGAACTGAATTTTTTGGCGGGAGCGCTGCTTTTCAAATTGCGCACATCTGCTTCGGCAGCTACATCAAAAATAGTATTGCTGATCCCCGAAATTGCAGCAGGGTTGGTAAAATTGATGCTTTGATAATCAAACACACCGGCAGCGATGCCTCCCATACCCCTACTCAACACATTACGATTTGGCGTCATATCGCCAAGTCCATAACGGGAATAAGGAGAAATTTCCTGTGCGTCGGCAGAAAATTGCAAGCCACAAGCCACAAAAAGTACCGATAAGATTTTAGCTATTGTTAGTTTCACTGAGTGCATATAAGCCTTTAAATAAAAAATTCGCGTCGGCAAATATCCTCTTTTTAACTTGACCGGCAAAATAGGCCGTATCACCCCCGGTTAAAACCACGTTAAAGTTGTCGTAGCGGGCGGCGTAAGCGTCAATAAAACCGGCTATTTCAAAGGTTATCCCGGCAATTACCCCGCTTTGCAGATTTGTTTTTGTATCGTATCCGATCAGGGGAAAATTCCAGCCGGTGGTCATGGGGTCTGATTCAATCAGCGGCAGTTTAGCCGTAAATACCTGCATCGCTTTAAAGCGCATTTCCATCCCGGGTGAAATGCCTCCCCCGATAAACTCGTTATACTGGTTAATGAAATTATACGTGATGCAGGTACCCATGGCAATCACGAGGTTGTTTTTCCCGGGAAAATAATACACCGCAGCAGCACAAAGTGCCAAGCGATCGGCCCCCACCGTTTCGGGCTTGCCCACGGGAATGGTAAAATTAGCCTTGGTAAGATGCGATAATTTATGAAATTGAGAACGTTCGGCCAGCTGTTTTTCGATGGAAGGGTTATGATTGATCACCGACGACAGGATGGTCTTATCCGGTTGGTGAATATCGAGCAATCGTTCAATGGTGAAGGGGTCGTCATTGGGTAATATGATCTCTTCCTTGAATGCATCATTTTCGAATATGGCCGCTTTTAAGCGGGTATTTCCAAAATCAAAACAAATTGTTTTCATCATTACATTACGTGCTTATAATATGCAACATTGAAGTTAGGGAATAATTAAAAGCCGGATATGAGTTTATGGCGAAGGCGGAAACGGAAGGAATAGAAGGATTGTCCGGCTATACCAAATCTTCGTTGAACGATAACAGTATACTGCTGATACTGACCTTCACCTTACGAAAGGAAATCCCGGCTTTTGTGAGCATCAGTCTGGAAGCCTTGGCTGTATCCGTATTTTCATATTTATCCGACAGGTAAATAACCTCTGTGATCCCCGATTGTATGATGGCCTTGGTACATTCATTACAAGGAAAAAGTGCGGTATATATTTTACATCCCCGAAGGTCCATCCCTATATTATTTAAAATAGCATTGAGTTCCGCGTGGCATACAAAAGGATATTTTGTGTCCAGAAAATCTCCTTGCTTTGCCCAGGGAAATTCATCATCGCTACAACCAATGGGCAACCCATTATACCCCGTACCTACGATCTTGAATTTATCATTGACAATACAGGCGCCTACCTGGGTATTGGGATCCTTGCTCCTGCGGGCCGATAATAAAGCCACACCCATAAAATATTCATCCCAGGAAATATAATCCAGCCGTTTTTTCAACATGATAAAATTATATATACGAATGTATGCATTTATTGTTATTTCATGGAGCCACACGCAAGTTCTTCGCCGCACATAAAAATATATACTTCCTGAGAAATACTGTTCTCAAAAAAAATCAACACAGCATTCTTCATTTACTTTTTAGTTTTTTAATGAGCATTGATTTTTTTGAAGATATTTCAACAACCCGAAAAATAGCAAGCCCAATAAAGCCCAAACTGTTTGATAAAAAATAAAAAATCAATCGCTTCAGTCAGATTTATTTTTCGTTGGCAGACGCCCCCGATTTTTTACAAAAAATCAACCTTTGTAGTAATATTATTACCCAAAACGTAGACTATATGAATGGGCCCTTGAATAAATGTTATTAAATTGTTCATTTCTCATTACATATATTTCTACCAGCGCGTCATTATTTTTCTACTTTTTTTATACATATATTTTTTTCCTCTGCTTACGCGGTCCGTTACAAAATCAAATAATTATACTACTACTCAGTAAAGTATAGGGTTTTGTTTTTCAACTGAATACATAGATTTTACCCAGCTAAAGGCCCGGTACAAGCCAATCATAGTCAACTGTTACCACTACCGATATACCCAGTTTGTGGTATTTTTTATATTGCCTGTATGTTGTAACATTATGTGATCAAAATAAATACGCTGAATTGAAATTATTTTTCTGTGGCTAAGCCGTTGGAAAATTTTCATTGAACAATTATTTGTATTTGTGTAACTGAATTTTTTGTTCAATAATTTTTCAACATGATGGATCCATTTTAATCTGATGTTGCAGGGTCTATTTCTTCGGGTCCCATGTAACACTAAATTTCTTTTTTTAAAGAAAGATCTGGCATTTCAGTATTCATGTAGCGACTGATGTAGAGGTTGCCCAACACCCAAAAGATAAAATTATTTTTTCATATGCCTGACCAGCATATGTAATTATATACCCTAATCCAACAATCGCTTTATGAACAATTACATACCCCTAAACCTTACCAAGAAGGAATTGAATGCCCTTCTTATGGCCATTAACCACCACATCATCTCCGACCTGGATGATCATCCTGATGCACTTTTATACTGGGATAATGACCACAGCTTTTACATGGATGAAGGATATTTCCACCGATTTGTGAGTACGATCAGCAGCCGGCTACAATTTGCCGATATTCCGGCCCATTTAAAAATTGATCTGGAAGCCGTACTTAAAAATTTTAAATCGCAATATTATCACGGAAGGATAGCCCCTTCAGATATTTCAAACCTTCGACAGGATATGGAAGATTATCATACCTGGCGTACCAAATACTACATGAGGTTTGCCTAAAATAAAGCTACCGGAGCAATTATACTCCGGTAGTGATTTATTATATTGTTAAAGGGTAAATAATATATAGTCTTAACTAAACAATCCACCTTTTTTTAATTCCTGCATACCCTGTCCGATCAGAAATCCATTTTGATAAATCTGAATGGTATAGTTACCCTGTTGGAAACTGGTGCCAGGTGAAAAAGCGAAGTCAACCGTTTTTTTCTTGGCTGTTTCAACATCCACAGAAACCTTTGCCGTAAATGTCTTCTCTCCATCATCCCTTGTAGTGAATGTGCCTGATCCGGCAGAACCTATCGTAATGGGCTTGCCATCGGGACCAATAACCAATACATACACATCAGTTTTACCGGGCTGAGCAATACGGTTATTGACATCAAAACTGATCACCAGCTTATCCACTCGCTTCGCAGTAGTTGATACTTTTTCTACACCACTGTTCTTTACATTGATGGGGGTGATCACGATATTTGACGCGTTAAGCGTAGAAGCGATATCTACCTTTTTTTCCAGATCGACTTTTACTTGATTGGTGCTGGCCAGATCAGTGGTTAATTTTTCTTTATCCGCGGTAAGTGTCAACTTATCCTGACTCAATGATTTATTCTCTTCCGTTAACCTGGCTACATCTGCTTCCAGGCTGGTGATCTTGCCATTTAGCTGACTGATCAATTGCTTGGCTGTTTTTAATTCAGCCACAGTAGCATTGTTCTTATTCAAAATACCACGGATCTGATTTTTTGCTTTAGCAATTTCAGTACTCTGATCGGCGATCTTGGCCTCTAAGGTTCCGTTCACACCGGTCATACTATCCAGGCGTGCCAATGAGGCATCAAAACTTTTTTGCACTTCGCTTTTTTCATTGCTGATGGTGGTAACGCTGTTCTCCGTTTGCTGAAGCGCCTGAGAAAATTTGTTTTTCTCATACAAATGATAACCGCCAAGGCCAACGGCCAAAGCTGCCAGTAATCCAATGATCAGATTCTTGTTATTCTTTTTTTGTTCGGGCTGTAAACCTGTGGCAGCAGCCGGAAAATTGTTGTTGTCCATAATATTGAATGTTTTAAAGGTTACTTACTATCTGATATTTTACATCAGTACCGGATTGTGTATTTCCAAAACCGTGCCATGATTAATTTGATAAAACGGAATAATCCAATTTATAGCTAAAATGCCTACCGGTAAAGGATTATAGAGGTAGCCGAAACTGTTAATATTCATGTTAAAGTTGTAAAACATGAATTTCGGCACAGGTAAATCAACGGATACCCGATCCGGCAATTCGGGTAGTTATGCTTGGTAATTTTACTGATTCTGGCGCCTAAAAAAAATAATTCCTCTTATTTTTAATTGGCTGCACAATAAAAGCATGATAATGCACGATTTAGTGATGTGATTACTGATCACTACTGCCTCTAAACTGAAAAACCCAAGGAATGACCCTGCTACGTTATGCGTTTGCGTTATTTATTATCTGGCCGCTTACCGCTGCAGTACCCGCAAATTCGCATGGTTCCTTAGTACATTCAAAACATTCAGCTGCTACACTGCTGGCAAACAGCATGAACCCGATCACCAATACGGATGATTATTACCTGACCAATCTTTCCAACTCAGGATTGTCCCGATCAGCTTTTACCTGCGCCATCAAAGGTTATAACTACTTATTGCAGCAACATCGCATCAGCAATACTGCTTTTCTGACCATTATTGATTACAGCATGCCATCTACCCAGAAAAGATTGTATGTACTCGATATTCAACACGGAAAACTGATCTTCAATACCTGGGTAGCCCATGGCCGCGAATCGGGATATAATTATGCCAGTGAGTTTTCGAATGAAGATGATTCACATAAGTCGAGCCTAGGCTTCTATATTACCGGAAAAACCTACGAAGGGGCAAATGGTTATTCATTAAAACTGATCGGTTGTGAAAAAGGCATTAATGATCATGCAGTGAACAGGGCCATCGTGATGCATGGCGCCGCTTATGTTAGTGCAGCTATTATCCGGATGCAGGGTTGTTTGGGAAGAAGTTTCGGATGCCCTGCCATACCGCTGGGTTTACACAAAAAAATCATTGACCGGATCAAGAATGGTAGTTGCATGTTCCTCTATCATCCCAATAAACAATACAGTACACACTCAAAAATACTTGACAGTTAAACCTTGATTTACCTCTACAGTTTAAAAAGTTTGATTGTTAGGCACAACAGGAGACGAAAAGTCCCGCCCTCGGGCGGGATTTTTTATTACAGTATAGCGATGGCAGCAGCAAACTGACAAAGCAAACCAATGGCCAATCCCGTATAGATCTCCTTGGTACTGTGATCGCTTATCAATAACCTGGATGTACATACCAAGCCCGTTACCAACAAGGCGATACATAAAGGCCAGGTCATCAGCATGGTATTGCTCTGCATCACCAATAAAAAAATGCCGATCAGGCCACCCATGCCAATGGCGTGCATGCTGATCTTGAAATAAATATTAGAAAGCAAGCCAGCCACTGTTGTTAAAAAAACACCCGTCATGAAGGAAGGTAATATGAGTGAGAGCTGCGGATCTGTTTTAAAATATACCCAGGCCGTCCAGAAATAAAAGATCATGCTGGAAAGATAAGGACCGATCCGATCCTGCTGGGTTCTTAAGAATATCGATTGAATAAAACCAAGGCCTTTCATCAGCAAGACCGACAAGGCCGGAAAAAAAACGGTATTGAGTGTGGTGATCAGTAATAGGTTGTATTGATTTGCTTTACTGATTCCCGAAAAATAAGAAGGATGAAAATAAATTAAAAACCACACTACATACAGCGGAATGAACAATGGATGAAACAGATAAGAGATCATATGCGCCGGTATCCGCAGGATCATTGGCGTCGATTGTCTTTCAGCCGTAGTGGTAGTTGGGTTCATATTATTATCGATTGACCTTGTATTTGCAGGTTCCAAAAAACGCTACTCATCATAATTCTTTCCGTAACCTGGCTACCGGTATATTCAGTTGTTCGCGGTATTTGGCCACGGTACGCCTGGCAATATTATATCCTTTTTCTTGCAATAGTTCAGTAAGCCGCTCATCACTGAGGGGGTGTTTCTTGCTTTCGCCTTCTACCATATCGCTCAGAATCTTTTTCACTTCACGGGTACTCACTTCTTCGCCGCTATCTGTTTGAAGGCTTTCACTGAAAAAGAATTTAAGCCGGTAAGTACCAAACTCTGTTTGTACAAATTTACTATTGGCCACGCGGCTGATGGTAGAAATATCAAGGTTGGTGGCTTCGGCAATATATTTTAAGATCATCGGGCGCAAAGAAGTTTCATCTCCGGTGATGAAAAAATCGTGCTGGTAATTCATGATGGCTTCCATGGTATTCATCAAAGTGTTCTGCCGTTGTTTGATGGCATCAATGAACCATTTTGCCGAATCTATTTTTTGTTTGATGAACAACACCGCTTCTTTTTGGCGCTTATCTTTTTTGCTGCCCCGCTCATAATCTTTCAGCATATCGCGATACCCCTCACTGATGCGCAGGTCGGGTGCATTTTTGCTGTTGAGGGTAAGTTCCAGTTTGCCCACATTGTTGTAGATGAAAAAATCGGGCACCACATATTGCTCGCCTTTATTGGAATCTCCGATTGTACCGCCGGGTTTTGGATTCAGCTTAATGATCTGGTTGATCACTTCTCTTAACTGATCGTCGTTGATATTCAGGCCACGCTGAATTTTCTCGTAATGTTTTTTGGTAAACTCATCGAAGTACTTTTCCAGTACTTTCATCGCCAGTTCAACATGCAATCCTTCTCCCAGCTTCCTTTCCAGCTGGATCAATAAACATTCCCTTAAATTGCGAGCACCGATGCCCGGTGGATCAAACTGTTGTATTTGCAATACCAGTTCCTTGATCTCTTGTTCTGTGGTGATGATGTTTTGCCTGAAGGCCATATCATCCACAATGGAAGAAAATTCGCGGCGCAGATAACCATCGTCATCCAAATTGCCAATGATCTGTTCAGCTACTTGTTGTTGATGCTCATCCAGATTCAGCTGCCCCAGTTGTTCCAGCATCAATTCATTGAAACCGGTCTCTACTTTATGGGGGATCACGCGGTTATCATCGAGCTCGGGATAATTTTCATCGCGGAGTTTATAATCGCCTACTTCATCATCACCCTCGCTTACATAGTCGCTGATATCAATATCATCATATTCATCCGGACTTCCGTCGGGTTCGGCTTCCTCAGTTTCGCGGTCTTTGAATTCATCATTGGCCTCATCATATTCATCGGCATGTCCTTCCTCATCAAGTTCCAGGGCAGGGTTTTCCTCCATCTCTTCTTTTACCCTTTCTTCCAGGATAGCCGTAGGCACTTGCAGCAATTTCATCAGTTGAATCTGCTGTGGAGATAATTTTTGTAGCTGCTTTTGATATAGTCCCTGACTTAAAGCCATATTTTCTCTGCTGGTGAATGGGGCCGTTGTTTAGGGGTAAATTTCCTGTTCTTTGAAAACTCCTTATGCAACGACCTGACCAATTATGGCGTAAATTTACACAGATTCAACCTTGAAAACGGATGCAAAAAGCTAAAATTTTGATTTTCTGCACGATTTTTGTGGCAAATAGCGTTTTTTGTCAAAATAAGTCCAATTTTACAGGCCTGAAATATACCCCTGTTTTTCAACCAATCCCTTTACCACATAGCATTTTACCGGTTACCCATGAACCATTTGCAACCAAATTGATGAAATCGCCGGTATCCCCCGATTTTTATCCTCGCGGGCTCGGTTTCTTCTGTAAACAGGAAATAAAGCTGGAAAAATTAACAAAAATTCCATTTAGGTTCCGGCTGGGGAGCGTTGCACAATGCGACCGCATGGAGGGGAAACCCAATTCGGGCTATTAGCCATCAATAACAGCATAATCCTCAGAACGGGGTTCATGTAGAAAACGAATAATCGGAATTTTTTGGAGCTCGCAAAAATTTAAGCCTGTACAGATTGCTGATGCAATACTCCCTGAATGATGGCCACCATACGATTGGCTTTTTCAACGAGTTGATCTTCTGTCCACAATAATCCGATGGCGGTTGAAACGCACCTGCTCATCACAGCATCGCTTGCACTAAAATCCTTATTGGCATGATGCATCACTGCGGCTTTTATTTCCGGACTCAGGGCATTTAAAGTAAGGGAATGTTTCAGGTGATCCCATTTGCGGATATAATGCCAGTTGTTGTCGAACCAGTAAAAATTACCGGCCAACACGCCCTGTACTTTCATTTCATTGACCACCGCACGGGTAATGGCTTCGGTAGGCAGCATCCAACTCAGGAAAGTGCAGCTGTCACCAACGGGATCGGGTATACGCCGAAAACTGATCTCGGGGATCGTACTCAGGATGGCCTTCAATGCCGCATGATTTTTTTTCTGAATGGCGAGGAACTGATCCAGCTTTTGGATCTGTGCCAGTCCTACCGCAGCATGCAGTTCACTGATCCTGAAATTATATCCAATAAAAGGATGCAGATCGGCACCCCTGTCAACACCTGTATGGTCGTGACCGTGATCACTGTATCCGTCACAGGCCAGATAAACATCTTTGCGATTGGTCATTACCGCACCACCTTCTGCGCAGGTGATCGTTTTTACAAAATCGAAACTGAAGGTGCCGGCATCACCAATGGTGCCCAGCATTTTTCCTTTATAACTGGCGCCAATACTCTGGCAGGCATCTTCTAACAGGAGTAATTTATGTTCGGAGCAGATGGATTGTAAGGCTTCCATATCGGCCATGCTACCACACATATGAACCGGCATCACACATTTTGTTTTGGGCGTGATGGCTTTTCTTACCGCTTCCGGATCGAGGGTTAAGGTATCGTCCACATCTACCATTACAGGAATAGCCCCTACACTCAATACCGCTTCAAAACTGGCTACAAACGTAAAGGAAGGAAGGATCACTTCATCCCCATAGCCAATACCCAATGCACTCATAGCCGTGGTGAGTGCTGCTGTTCCACTACTCACCAATTGTGCGTGGGTGCAGCCAAAATAATTACTGATGGCGGTTTCCAGTTCCTTTGCTTTCCATATTCCTTTGCGCGGACCATCAAATCCATAGCGCATCAGGATACCGGTATCCATTACATCCTGTAAATGTTTGCGCTCTTCGGCGCCAAAAAATTCGAAACCAGGCATAGTGATATAATTTAATGTGCAAAGGTAAAGAAAACGGCATAACCCAACCCTGTGCTTATTTAAAAACAGGGGGTTTTGCAGGTACTGAAAAATAATTTAACCTCAGGCTATCGCTCCAGCCATTGGGATTATTGTCGAAAGATTTACTGCTGAAAAAGATCATACCCTGCAGATTGGGGGTATTTCTAATTCTCGTGATCTGCTGGGGTAGCTGGGCCTTATCTTTCCAGGCGGTATTGCTATTGGCACGGTAAATGCCCAGTCCGATATAACATTTTTTGCCATAGCTATGCTGTCCCCACCAATCCACCAGCACTTCAAATGGAGCGGCTTTATGCCCAAACTCCCAATATAGTTGTGGCGCCACATAATCGATCCATCCTTTTTTCAACCAAAGCAGGATATCGGCATACAGATCATCATAATTGGTTTGGCCGGCCTTGGTATTGCTGCCATTTACCGGATCCTTATCGATATTGCGCCATACGCCAAACGGACTGATGCCGAACTGACATTTCGCATTTGCCTCCTTGATCACTTTGCTGAGTTTGTAAATAATTGAATCGGTATTGCTTCTTCTCCAGTCATCCTTATTCATGCCCCGGCCATACTGCTGGTATTTAGCATCATCCGGAAACTCTTTTCCCGGAATACGGTAAGGATAAAAATAATCATCGAAATGAATGGCATCCACTGCATATCTGCTCACCACATCCTTTACCACATTGCATACATATTGCTGTACCTCCCTGTTTCCGGGATCAAAATATTGTTTGTCGCCATAAGTTAAAAACCAATCAGGATGGATCTTGGTGATATGCGCTTCGGCAATAGAAGAACTGTTGATGTTGAATATGGCACGATATGGATTCATCCAGGCATGAAATTCCATTCCTCGCTTATGCGTTTCCGTGATCATGAACTCCAATGGGTCATAATAGGGCGAGGGGGGAAGGCCTTGTTTTCCGGTAAGCCATTCGCTCCAGGGTTCAAATGGGGAGGGATAAAAAGCATCTGCCGCCGGACGAACCTGTACGATCAGCGCATTCATGCCATTGAGCTTGTGCATGTCGAGCAACTTAATGAACGCTGCTTTCTGTGATTCAGTATTATAATCTCCTTTTTTTGGCCAGTCGATATTATCCACCGTAGCCACCCATACACCCCTGAATTCAGTATTCACCTGGGCCCTAGAGAAAACCGATGAGCCTAATAATACAAAAAACAAGCAACTGGTCCGCAAGCGGAAAAGGAATTTTTTATTTTTCATGGCAGTATGATCAGTGGGGATGACGGATTTTATCCAATAATTGATTAAGGATCTTTGCTTCGGCTACCGTAAGCGCACCGAGTAACTGGTCCATCTCTTTTTCAAAAACATCTATTTTCTTTAGCAGCTGCCTCCCTTTTTCGGTAATGGTTACATCAATAAGTCGTTTATCCGATTTGCAAACCGTCTTTTTCACCAGTTTTTTAATGAGCAACCGGTCAACGATCCTGCTGGTATCACTCATCTTATCGAGCATACGTTGCCTGATCTGCAAGGTCGACAGGGGTTCACCTGCCCCCCGAAGGATGCGTAGGATATTGAATTGCTGTCCGGTAATATCTGCCTCGTCGAAAAAGGTTTTCATCTTTTCATTTACCCAATTGCTGGTATAAATTATATTGATCATCCCTCTTTGATATTCACTCCGGAATTTTTTCTGATTGATGTCCAGTTCAAGACTCATATAAAAATATTATAGATGCTTATAAAGAATTAATTATTTCCGCTTGGCTCGGGGTCGATATAAAATTCATTCATGTATATTTTAACCAGGATCAAAAAATAGCTGATCAGCAACGGACCAAAGATCACTCCCCAGAAACCAAATAATCCAATGCCTACGATCACACCGAAGATCGTGACCAGGGGATGTACGTCCATGTATTTCTTCAACAAAGTTAGGCGAACTACATAATCAATATGCGTAATCAACACTAAGGCATAGATCAATAATCCAAGCGCCTGAGAGTTTTGGTCAATAGCCACCATATAAGCCACAATCGGTACCCAGATGATCGCTGTTCCCACTACGGGTACCATGGAAAAAATACCGGTTAAAAAACCCCAGAGTACAAAATCCTTTACGTCAAATATCCAGTAACCCAAGGCTGCAATAAGTCCCTGTGTGATGGCCAGTACCGGAATACCGATGGCATTGGCCCGCACCATACCCAATGTTTCATGCCCTAGTAAATGCAGGTTATGGGGTTTCAAGGGGATATGACGGAACAGAAAGATCTCCAATTCCCGTCCGCTTTTTAAAAAATAATAAAGCAAAAAGAACATGATGGCAAAATTGCTCAGGAGGATGGCGGTACTGTTGATGATGGTAGGAATGATGGTGGTTGCTTTCTTTTGAATCACCATCAGATTTTCATCCGACAACAGATGTATACCACTGAAGTCGGCGAAATGTTGTTCCACCACCTTAGCCTTTATGATCAGGTCAGTGGGATTGGCCAGGATCGCAGCAAATTTGGTGGAAAGCAGGTCTATGGAAAAATAAATGGGCAGCCCAAGCAAGATGGCGCCACATAAAATAAAAAGTACGGCAGTCCAGGTTTTATTCCAGTGTCTTTTTTGGGTTAAATTAAAAAAGCTCTGGCGCATCAGGATATAGAAGGTAATGGCGCCTAAAAACCCGGGAAGGAAAACGGCAAATTCTTTTAATAACAAGACAGCGATCACCACTATGATCAATAATAAAATGATCTGGCGGATATGGTTGTTGAATGGATTGGTCATCAGTTTAAATTAAGGGTTCCATGCTTTAATCCTTCCATACAGAAACGCCTTCGCTGCAATTGGCACAAATATCAATGTTTTTTCTGCTTTTATGGAGTTCAGCCCTGAACTCCTGGTAATTTTTATTGCACCAGACAGATTTGAACGACTGCTGCTTCAAGTCGCCCAGCTGGTGAAGCGCATCTTTGTCGAAACAACAGGGCACTACCAATCCATCCCAGGTGATCACGCTGGCGTGTTGCATTTTCCAGCAATGGTTGGCCATCTTATTCTTGGCTACATATTTACCGTCGGCTGTTTTCCTGTATCGGCTATACTTGTCAATGGTAGGAATAAGCCCATTGGGATCTGTTTCGTATTCATATATCTGGGCCGTTTTAAAGCGTACCTGATCTACCCCAACAGTATTGGCTAAACGCTTTACATCTGCGATCTGGTGCTCATTGGGTTTTACCACCAGGAATTGAAAAATGATAAACGGGGTTTTGCTGCCCAAGGTTTTTTTCCATTCCACCATCCTGCGGGTACCTTCCAGCACTTTTTCCAGATCACCGCCAACACGATATTGCTCATATACATCCTGCGTAGTGCCGTCAATGGAAATGATCAGCCTGTCGAGACCACTCTCTACTGTTTGCCTGGCCAATGCATCGGTGAGGTAATGAGCATTGGTAGACGTTGCCGTATAGATCTTTTTATCAGCAGCATATCTTACCATTTTCAGGAAGTCGGGATTCAGATAAGGCTCTCCCTGAAAATAAAAGATCAGATAAAGCAGTTCGCGGTACACCTCATCGATCGTATTCTTGAAAAAATCGGGTTGCAACATACCGGTAGGACGGGTAAAGGCCCTGAGCCCACTCGGACATTCCGGACACCTTAAATTGCAGCTGGTGGTAGGTTCTACGGATAAAGAAACCGGAAAACCCCATTGAACCGGCCGGTTCATCATCCTGCCTACATAAAATCCAGACAATAGTTTCATCCCATTCCATACCCTGCGCAAACTAAGCTTGCTGAGCAAATTAACGGTATCATGAAAGTTGAAACGAGGCATATAAATAAAGTATAAAAAGCTGATGTGAAATAACAGCAACACAAGATACGATACGGATGCGCTCTGATTATCAGCAATTTTTTATTTATAAAAAACAATAGAAAATTTCAATTAAATTGTATCATAATTGCGATATGAAAAAAATATTACTCCCCTTGCTCTTGTTGGCGGCATGGACCAGCAAAGCCCAGATCAATAATAATATCGATCTCTGTAAATCTGTCAATGAAATTGCCAGGATGGAACGACTGGGGCATCAACGCCTGGGAAATAATACCCTGGAAACATTGGCCGGAGGAAATATTGATGTAAAATATTATCGCTGCGAATGGGATGTAAACCCGGCTGTTTATTATATCAGTGGAAAAGTAACGGTGTACTTTGTGATGAACTCCGCATCGAATAGCATCAGTTTTGATCTGATGAACTCGATGACTGTAGACAGTGCCAAACAACACGGCACACTGCTCACCAAAACCCATACCGGCAATGTATTGCAACTCACACTCACCGGAAGCCTTGCTGCGAATACACTTGATTCGGTAAGCATTTATTATAAAGGTCCGCCGGCCAATACCGGTTTCGGATCCTTTGAACAAACCTCGCATGCGGGTGTGCCGGTGATATGGACCCTTAGCGAACCCTATGGTAGCAGAGATTGGTGGCCCTGCAAGAACGGACTCGACGATAAAGCCGATTCAATTGATATCATCATCACCAATCCGGTTTTATATAGAGCAGCCGCCAATGGCATCATGCAAACAGAAACCTTAGTAGCGGGTGGTACCAAACGTCAAACCTGGTGGAAACACCGCTATCCCATCGCCACTTATCTGATGTGTTTTTCTGTGACCAATTTTTCGGTGTTCAACAATAGCGTACAACTGGGTGCGGTGAATATGCCCATGCAAACACACTGCTATCCCGAAAACCTAGCATCTTTTCAAAACGGAACACAAAATGTGCTGAATGCCCTGCAGTTGTTTCACAATGTGTATGGCGATTACCCCTTCATCAAAGAAAAATATGGCCATGTTCAGTTTGGATGGGGAGGCGGAATGGAACACCAAACATCCACTTTTGTGGTGTCTATTGATGAAGGACTGATTGTGCACGAACTGGCCCATCAATGGTTTGGTGATAAAATCACCTGCGGCAGCTGGGAAGATATCTGGCTCAATGAAGGTTTTGCCACCTACCTCACCGATTATTATATGGAGACCAAGTACCCCGCCAATTTGATCCCCATCAGAAAGAATGAGGTTGATTATATCACTTCATCAACGGGCGGTTCGGTATGGGTAGATGATACCAGTAGCGTGGGAAGAATATTTGATGGCAGATTGAGTTATAACAAAGGATCGCATTTATTATATATGCTTCGCTGGAAACTCGGCGATTCTATTTTCCTGAAAGGAATACAGCAATATCAGAAAGATCCGAAACTGGCTTATGGATTTGCCAAAACAGATGATCTGAAAAGAAATCTGGAACAGGTAAGCGGACAAAACCTTACGAGTTTCTTTACCGTCTGGTTCAAAGGACAGGGATATCCAAGTTATCATGTGGAATGGTCGCAGCTCGGCAGCGATTATGTGAACATCAAAATGAATCAAACCACTTCTCATCCATCGGTAAGTTTTTTCGACATGCCCGTAGCACTCGTATTCAAGAATGCCACGCAACAAAAAACCATTGTGGTGGATAATAAGACCAATGGTGAAACCTTTATCAAAAATATCGGATTCATTGCCGATACCGTACTCATCGATCCTAACTACTGGCTCATCACAAAAAATAATACCACGCTGAAAGTAGCCAGCACCTCGAGCATTCAAAATGATATCCGCATCTATCCCAATCCGGTGCACGATCAATTCACCGTATTCATTCGCAATTTTTCTGCTGCTACAGCCAGTATCAGCCTGTACAATAGCGTGGGTCAACGGATCAGCATTACCAATATTAACCTGGTGAACGGAACACAGTATCTCCAATTACCGGCACAAAACTTAGCAGCGGGAAGCTACCAGGTAGTGATCAGGGGAAGCGATGGATTTAAATATGTGAAGAAGCTGCTGAAATTATAACCGGTGATCATTTAAGAAAACTTTATCAACGGCATATTGGCAATTGATGCAAATTTGTGGAACAGGTGCGCTTAAAATTACCGGTGGCCATTGGCGAAAAAAAGAAAAAATATTTTCAGGGTTTTTATACTGCCGGTATTGTTGCTGGCCATCGCCGCCACGGCTACTTATTATTTTACCAATTATCTTAACCGTCCAAAATTTATTCGGTACCCTGCTTTTGGCATCGACATACCGGAAAACTATCCCATCCATGGCATTGATGTAAGTCACCACCAACGCAATATCGACTGGGATGCCGTAAAATCCATGCAGGTAAAACAGGTGAAGATCGGGTTCAGTTTTATTAAAGCCACCGAAGGATTGGGCAGGGTAGATGATGCTTTCAGGAGAAATTGGTTCAATGCCAAACAGGCCGGATTGCCCAGGGGGGCTTATCATTATTTCTTATCAAACAAAAGCGGAAAAGCCCAGGCAGAAAATTTTATTGAAACAGTAGCGCTTGAATCCGGTGACCTGCCTCCGGTACTCGATATTGAAACAGCCAATGGGGCCAGTGCCGAAGAGATACAGCAGCGGGTGCAAGACTGGTTACAATTGGTAGAGGCCCGATACCATATAAAACCCATCATTTATACCTATGCCGATTTTTATGAACAATACCTGGCGGGAAAATTTGAAAATTACCCGCTATGGGTTGCGCATTACCTGGTGCAAGATAAGCCCCGGGTGCAACGTAAATGGCTGTTCTGGCAACACAATGAAAAAGGAAAGGTGGATGGCATCGATGCCAATGTAGATTTCAATGTTTTCAACGGCGATAGCAGTGATTTTAGATCCTTGCTGATGAAATAATGAAAAACCAGATCAAAATTGCCCGCAAATAGCGAACTTCAGTATTGAAATATTTTACGCATGGGAATGGATGATGATAGTAAAGATTTTCTGGTCAGGATTGTACAAACAATTTCCATGATCGTGCTGTGGATGATGGTCAATATATATGTAGGTGTCTATAAAAATTATGCTTTTTTTGAAGGCTCCCCTAATTGGACAAACTTGTTGTATTATGCTGTATGCCTGATCACCCTCGCGTTGCTTATCCGCTATATCATCAGAAAATGGGATCTATGATGAGGCAATAATATCATTTTTGATTTATTTTTTCAATGCCTTTACGGATAACCGAATAAGTTTTATTACATTTATTTTTTAGGACTGATTGATAAACCCTTTGCCTGCATGACAATCAAGCAATTTTGTAAGTACACTGTACTATTCGGTGCTGTTATTATTGAAACCATCAAGTGGGTGATACGGCCTAATTTTCATTTTTCTGAACCTACCCGTTTCTTACTCGGCATTGCCCCGAATCTATTGGGTGCATTTTTATTACCCCTGGGTTGTTATTGGTTACTGAGCAGATACCTCGACCTCTATGATGATAAGCAGCTTCGTTTATTTTGTGTTACGGCCTTCGCATTATTGGTGATCAATGAAGTATTGCAATTGCTGCCTGTACTGGGCAGAACATTCGATTTTAATGATATCGCCGCTTCGGCAATCGGATTAACAGCCTCCTATTTTTTCAGCAGCAAATTCCTATTCAGGAAACCGGCTACCTATCCATAAAATTAAACGGATCAACTGCTGTGATCAGCAATGATCAGCCATTTATCATTGATCTTTTGAAATATTAAGTTGAACATTCCTCCCACATCCCCGATGCTGCGGGTAAGATGCCATTTGCCTACTACAAAATAATATTCTGCTGATAGGCGCTTTACTTTGATGATGGTAAAATCCAGTTTACCCATGGCTGCGGTATCAGGATACCCTTTTTTATAATTGGCCTTTGTTTTTTCCCAGCCATAGGTTACCCCGCTTTTTCCCATGAACATCAAGGAATCATTTGGCCAGTAGGTGTCCATGAACCGATCGATATTACCCTGGTTCCAGGCCGCCAACTGCTCATTCATGGCAGCACGGATTGCGCGTTCATCCTTCGTTTGTGCGTGTACGTTACAAACAGTAATAATTGACAGAATAATAATTAAAGCTGCTTTTTTCATGCGGTAATTTTATGGTATAAATATAACGCAAAGTTTGCGGTAAAGCTCGAGTAGCCATCTACCCCAAACGATTCAACGATTCAACAGTTCCACGATTCAACAAATCCTCGACTTAGCATTCGGTTACTTCCTGCCTCAGCATGACATTCAAATTTGTAGGATCTCCCCAACACCTAAACTTCTAAATAACTAAACGTTGCAATTAATGCTTATGATGCGGCGACGCACATTTACTGGCATGGCATAGCCGGTAATTATAATAATGCGCCGAGATGATCAGGATCACGGCAGTGGCCAGAAAACTGAATTCAAACTCATGATAGAATTGCTTCAACACCAGGAAAACAAATCCGAGGGAAAAGATGAGGATGGGTTGGAAAGAACGATGATGCCTGATAAAACCATGGTACAGGGAGTAAGAACCCACCATGAAGGCCAGTACGATCATGCCCCATTCAAAAAAAACATTGTGTACAATATTGATCCCGAAAATGGGTAAACTGCTCATGATCACGGGCAAGAGGGCACAGTGGATGGCACATAGCACCGAAGTGGCAATACCCATAGCGTCCCAGTTTAATCTTATTTTCATCGGTAGCCGGCAAAGATAGCAAATTTGCAATAATGTTGCAGGTTTT
>Ga0194037_1000728_pt1 | contig 25428 bp, 22 predicted proteins | sample JunL306m_MetaG_FD_148653 | JGI IMG/M metagenome (GOLD analysis project Ga0194037, IMG submission 148653) | Anoxic zone freshwater microbial communities from boreal shield lake in IISD Experimental Lakes Area, Ontario, Canada - Jun2016-L304-6m | ecosystem: Environmental > Aquatic > Freshwater >...
CCGGTCTCATGAACACCAGATGGCCTTACTCCTCGAACGTCTTAGAAATTACCGTGATCGTGGTTATTCAACGGCGATCAGGTTCGATGATGAGACACCCCTCGCCTGTGTCGATCATTTCAAAGCCCAATACCTTCATCGTTTTCCCCCAGATGTGATCCGCTTTAGCAGCCTCTTTTTTCACCGAAACTACCAAGAACCGGGTGGTTTAAGGCGCCGAAACGCCCTCCTCGCTGCCCTGAGGCAAATCGATACGGAACTCTTTTTAGATGCCATCAAGGATCAAGGGGATGCCGACCTCGCCGAGGCCATCCGCCCAGATCATGCCCAAGGGCCCTGGCTCGATGCTCAGCATCGGGTGATTGAGCCTCTTCTAAAGGCTATCTGATCCTTGAGGCCTTAACCTTAAGCGCAGGAACTGAGGTTATTTCGCAAAGGAACGCGGTATATGAGGACTTTGAGGGTTGACATCGACGGTCTGGCGCGCGGGGATGACCACGAGATCCATGTCTTCCATCGGGATGGCCCCCAACAAAGGCTCATCGCCGAGAACCATGGCTCCGGTGAAGCACCGGCGATTTTTAAAGTGAATCTCCACTGGCCCACAATAGGGAACGGTGATGCGGTGACCATTCGCTAAAGTCACCTCACGCCGCTCCAATTCTAAAAGCCCAAGCTGGATCGCGAGATGCTCCGGAAGACAAAGATGAAGGGCTCCGGTATCAACGAGCGCCGTTGCGATAATCGGGGCCAGATCTCCCTTCGATGGATTGGAAAATCGAAACTCCGAACGAATGATACCCATAAATTTTCCTTTAAGAATCGGTAAAAAAAGCATTGAACGACGAACACATGGATTTGACATGACACGCTGCAAAAGAGACCTGGTGTTCCTTATTAGGCTGACGTTTGGCATTAGCCTCCTGACCTTACCCGCCTATGGTGACATCACCCATCAAAACGACCCAGAGGTTCAGACTCCCGATACCCCTGAAGTCACCGATGACTGGACCGGAAGATCTCTCCCAAAAAGTGAAACAGGCTTCATCGACATCATCAGAAAGGCTCAAGGGGCGAGTCTTCAGGGCCTTGATAAAGATACGGTCAGGCGGCAACGCCAAAAAGCCCTTGAGGCCTATCGCGATGATCGAATCGATCACTGGATTGGGCTTTTAAGTCACATGCCCGATGATGGCGGCGATGGCCATATCTCCATTCGCATCACGATTGCGAAGGACATCACCCTTGAAACCGATTTCAATATCGCTCCCACCTCCGCTATTTTTAAGGCGGCGAATCCCCTCCCCTATGGCACCATCGTCGAAGTATCTGGGCAGTTCATGAAAGACCCCCAGCAAAAAGATTATTTTGAGGAGACTCGCATCACGGAGTTTGGTGGCCTTGAATCACCGAGCTTTAAAATTCAGATGACGTCGTTCAAGGCGCTCGATTAATCAAATGATCCTTCATCTTCAATCGTAGGGCCGATACCGAGACTCAAGCCCCAGGTCCTCAGCCACTGAGGCAATCGTCAGGAATCCTTGATGGGTCTCCAGCGCCTTCTTCAGTCCGGGATCACCCGAGAAGGCATCAAGACCCGAATGAGCCAAGCGGAGAGCATAGGGAAGAATCGCTTCTGAGAGGGCAACAGTAGCAGTTCTAGGGTAAGCCCCTGGCATATTGGTCACACAGTAATGGATGACACCTTCCTCAAGGTAGATCGGATGACTATGGGAGGTGGGTCTTGAGGTAGCGATACATCCCCCTTGATCAATGCTGACATCGACAATGACCGAACCATCCTCAAGGCTCCGAACCTGATCACGCTCTAGCACATAAGCAGCCCTTCCCCCTCGCCGGAGAACCGCACCAACCACCACATCGGAGGACTTGAGGTGTTGATCGATGGTCGAAGGTGTCGATATGACAAACTGAAAACCTTCCTTCAGCCGCTCTTGAAACGCGGCTCCTACCCTCTGATCAAGCCCCGCCATTACCACTTCGGCACCAAGGCCATAGGCAGACTCAGCCGCATGACGAGCCACGACACCATCCCCAATAATCAAGACACGCCCATGGCGCTTCCCAGCAACTCGCCCAAGTTGCACCCCCTTACCCCCCTCGGCACACCCCAAATAATAGGCCCCGACCAGTGCCGCCATATTGCCGGCGATAGCACTCATGGGCGCTAAAAGAGGGAGCCTGCCTTCCTTATCCTCAAGGGTTTCATAGGCGAGTCCTGTGGTTCCTGCTGCCAATAACGCCTCTGTCAGTGATTTTGGTGCCCCCGAGAGGTGCAGAAAAGTGAAGAGCATCTGTTCTTTCAGAAAAGGAAATTCTTCAGCTAAAGGCTCTTTCACCTTGATCACCAAGTCGGTCTTCCATGCCGTCACTCGATCGACCATCTCGGCCCCTAAGGTCTCATACGCCTCGTCGGAAAATCCGGCCCCAAGACCCGCCCCAACTTCAACACGAACAAGATGACCCGCCTTGATGAGGGTCCCCACCGCCTCCGGCGTCAAACTAACGCGTCCTTCTTGATCCTTAATTTCCTTTGGAATTCCAATCAACATGTCGACCTCTAAAAAAGAAAGAACTGAGCCGACCATAACAAAAAAAACCTTTGTCTGTCGGGAGGACAGGGAAACCTCCCGGCAGACAAAGGTCACGGTAAACGACATTAGGCAACGTGTCTTACGGAATCAAATTGACCCACCGCGCAATAAGCCACGATGGGGGTCATCTCCTGATTCGAGGATTTGGAGCTACTTCAGGCACCTTAAAAGCTACCCTGGCTGAGTGGTTTGTCGGGTCTTATAAGGCGTATATACTAACGCATAGACTTACGACCGAGAGAGGTGACGATCATGCTAGAAACACGGGTTGCCAAGCTATTTAAAAATGGCGCCAGTCAAGCGGTTCGACTGCCCGCAGACTTCCGCTTCGAGGGAGAAGAAGTGTATATCACCCGGGACTCGGCGACCGGTGATGTCGTGTTATCCAAACGTCCCGGGGCTCAGGTATGGAATGAGTTTTTCGCGCTACTCCACGCCATCGAGGTGCCCGCCGACTTTATGGCCGAACGCCCCATGAACAAGGTGCCCCCGGAACGCGGGATCTTTGATGATGAACCGTGACCCCGTCAAAGCCAGGTGATCTTCATGAAATATATGCTGGATACCGACACGGTGAGTTATCTCATCAAGGGCACCTCGCCGACCCTAGAAGCCAAGGTTTCAGCACGGGTACCCTCTAGTGTCTTTATCTCCGTGATGACCCGGGCGGAGTTGCTTTACGGCCTGAAGCGTTTGCCCAAAGAGCATCGCCTGCAAAACGCAGTGCGACAATTTCTCAAAATAGTCCACAACTTGCCATGGGACGCGGAGGCGGCCGCATGGTCCGCGGAGATCCGTCATCAACTCCACATTAGCGGGCAAGCGATCGGCGAGGTTGACATGATGATCGCGGCCCACGCCTTGTCCTCCGGTTCCGTCCTCGTCACGAACAACCATCGCCATTATCAACGAATAGAAGCCCCCCTGATTCTTGAAAACTGGCTGTAGCGATACCGCCGAAAACCGTGGGCCTTCCGTCGATCTCCGGTCGGGTGCGGGAAGGCTTTGGGAGGATAGCGTATCGCGACAATCAAGCGAACCCCTACCCCACAAACGCTCGAACGCGTCCTTCTTGATCCTTGATTTCCTAGGATGACGTCACTCCATCAGTACTATAAATTACCAAAAGGAATAAACAAATAGCATCTTATTCTTTTGAATTATCTATCTACGTCGGCATAATGACCTCGGGGGAATTTATGGCGTTCCCGATGAGCCTATTTGATAGACGCTCCCCGACTTTCGCTCCCTTTTTTTGAGAACAAAACTGGTTCGCCTTAAATAATCTGATCCTTTATGAAGTTGCAACAACTACGATACATCTGGGAAGTCGCCCAGCATGAGATGAATGTCTCAGTGACGGCCGGGAAACTCTTCACTTCGCAGCCTGGCATCAGCAAGCAGATCCGACTTTTGGAGCAGGAACTTGGGGTTGATATCTTTGTACGCAGTGGAAAACAGTTTACCGGGCTGACCCCAGCAGGAATCGAGATCCTTAAGGTTGCAGGAGAAGTCCTCTCAAAGACCCAGGATATTCGGGAGATTGCCGATGAGTTTCATAACAAGGAGATCGGCACCCTATCAATCGCAACCACCCACACCCAAGCCCGCTATGCGCTCCCGCCGGTGGTTCAGCAATTCATGCAGCGTTACCCCGACATCAAGCTCACCATCCATCAAGGAACCCCAGCACAAATCGCAGAACAGGTTTCAAGGGGGCAGGTCGATCTGGCGATTGCCACAGAGGGCACCGATTTATTTGATAATCTCGTCAAACTTCCTTGTTACCAATGGAACCGAAGCATCCTGGTTCCGCATGGACATCCGCTGACCCAAGAGGCTCAGATCACGCTGAAACAACTCGCAGCATTTCCGATCATTACTTACACCTTTGGATTCACCGGACGATCTGAACTCGATCGGGCTTTTGATGAGGCGGGGCTTAAGCCGCACCTCTCGCTCACCGCCGTCGATGCCGATGTCATCAAGACTTACGTTCGCTTAGGTCTTGGGATCGGGATCGTTGCCCACATGGCCTATGATCCCTTGGTCGATAAGGATCTCACCGCTATCGAGGCGGGCCATCTATTCGACCCCAGCACCACGAAGGTGGTCATTCGCCGCGACATGTACCTAAGAGGCTTTCTCTATGATTTTCTGAAGATGCTGGCCCCTCACCTTAATAGAGACCTTATCGATCGGGCGATGGATATTCGTGAACGAAAGGATTGGGAAGCACTCTTCAGTAAAATCGCACTCCCCGTCCATTAGCCTATTTTGAAGCTTGGCTAGTTCAGCGAATCCTTGGACCTCGATCCTCATGAAAGAAGGTCCAAAGCCCATAGGCCAGTCCCGCCCAGGCAGCGTATTTGATCAGCGGGGTCGCTATAAGACCCACCACACTGATCACAATAATCGTCAGACCATCCCAGGAAGTCCGCTCCTTCAATCGGTCTTGAAGCCAATCGATGGCCTTATGAACATCAAATGATTCGCTCATTACTGTCTCCATTGCGTCGTTTTTTGTTGTGCGAGCATGCCAGCGCGTCTCTTATCTTCTTGACACGACATCATAAGGGGCGCGAGGGAGAAAGTCAGCGCCCCTCAACAAGGCAAGGTACGGTACTCCAGCGCCTAGACCCCCGTCATGAAGTCAAGATCCTTCCGGGTGAGATCAAAGGCGCTCAAGTTTGGAAGAACCACCTTGGGATCTGAAAGGCCAAACCAGCGGACCAAGGGATAGGCATATTCCTCGACCGAGGTGCTTGGAATCCAGCGACCTTCACTATCTGCATCGTCAGGTCCAGCAAGCTTAAGGGTCGGATATTTCCCATAAATATCACCGCCTTTAACCGCCCCGCCGAGGATCAGATGATGACTGCCCCAACCATGATCTGAACCCGCATTCGCTGATGGCAGAAAAGTACGGCCAAAATCAGAGAGGGTAAAGGCTGTCACCGCCTGATCAACCCCTAATTCAATGGTCGCATCCTGAAATGCTTTCAGAGAATCAGCGAGATCTTTAAAGAGGCCCGCCTGCGTATTGAGCTGCGCTGAATGGGTATCAAAGCCACCTAAGGAACAAAAGAATACCTGCCGCTGAACCCCAAGGGTTCCTCGAGCTGCGATCATGGTCGCAATGTTCTTCAGCTGCCCACCGAGTGAGCTTCCTGGAAAAACAGTCGTTAAAGCCGGGACCGACGCCGTTGCCTTGGTCAAGGTATCAAGGCTATCGATCGCCTTCCCAGTGATCGAATTTTTAGCCTTGATGAGGACATTACCCGAGCTGAGTGTCTCGAGTTGCCGCATGGCCTGATAACGCGCCATCGATGCAGCCGAGGTATTGAATCCCTTGAGACTCGAGGCATTGGGGGCAATCACTGAGGAGACCGCCCCTTGGGTAAAGAGATTCACCCCTGACAAGGAGGCTAAAGGTGGAAAGGTGGTTGCGGCATTGAAAGTGGCCACACCATCGGCGAGACGCCCACCCCAACCGGTTGGACGAATCGCCGCTTTAGTGGTCGCTGATTGCCACTGATTCTGCTGGTCCACATGGGAAAAAAGGTTGTCAGGCTTGGCGCCTCCCAGAAGATACTGCGCCCGCGTCGTTGGCTTCGCCAAGGTGCCGGTATTGGCGATCAATGCCAAACGATTTTGGCTGAACAGAGGCTGCAATGAAGCGAGGCTTGGATGAAGGCCAAAAACCTTTCCTCCCTGACTTGAGGGGTTAATCGGCAGCCAGCTGGACTGAGGGATATTGATCCCGCTGGTAGGGCCCCGAACCGCGTTATAGGCCGCATAGCCTTCGGCATCCAGAGGGATGAGCATGTTATTACTGTCATTGCCTCCAAAGAGGAAGACACAGACCAACGCCTTGTAATCGTTCCCAGCGGCTTCGGCCAGCCGGATCCCCCCGAGGGTCGACAGGAGAGCCGTCCCCGTGAGACCAAAACCCGTGTGCTTTAGAAAATCTCTGCGATTCATGGGGCTTACCTCTGTACTTGATAGAACGCGGACGTTGCGACCAGATAAAGCGCCGTCCTCGAACGGTCTCGGGCATTGGTGCAGGGGCCTTTCCCACCCGTCTGGGTGCAATTGAGCGCCGAGGTGATGATGCTTTTCATCGACGCGGTCATGCCGCCTTGAAGGAATTGGGCGCTCAGATAATCCAGTAACCCACTGGGATCACTGTTCGCGGATAACGCATCGAGCCTTGAAAAGTTAAGATCGGTCCCACTCACAGCCTGAGGAGGGGTTGTGGCCGGTGAATTAATCCTTGAATAAACCATGGTGTTAATAAAGTTATCCCGCGCCACCGCGACGGCACTCGATTCCACCCCAAATTCCGGTCCATCGAGGTTGGTTCCAGGGATGACGTAGGGGTTCGGGAAATAATTGAAGACCGTAGAGGAATAGAAAACATCCTCGGCCATCGCTTTGGTCTGGGAGGATAGAATCCCATCACTGGTGGCCTCCATGCCTCTGAGGAAAGCCGTCACCATCAACACCGGCTCCCGAAGTTTTCCATAGGAGACTTGAACGGTCTTATCACTCCGGGCCTCAGGGTCCAGTAAGACGGCTTTGACCGTGGCAAAGAGGTCGCCGCGAATCCCTGATCCATTATTATTAAAGGCCTGAGCCACCCGAGCGACATAATCCGTACTCGGATTACTGGTCACCAAGGCCTGAATCAAGCGTCGCCCAATGAAGGGGCCGACGTTTGGGTGATTGAAAATATTGTCGATGGCCACTTCAAGATCGGCCGCCGCATCTTGCCCTGCCACCAATTGGCCGGTCGTTCCTGGATACACCAGGAGCTGTTTAGGGCCCTTTTCGTGATTGCTATCTAGGCCATTGACCCGATAGATTTCCATCGGCGCGAGATAATTGGAAGGATTGTGCTTTTTGGGGGTCGCGCCGGTGAGCGTTCCAAAAGTCCACCCGGTAAAGACATGGGCGAACCCTTCGACCGTATCCTGGTCATAAGTTGCAATGGGTTGACCATCGCTCCCAAGTTTCTGAGTGCCATCCTTATTGAGCTGGTAAAGACCAATTGAAAAGAGCTGCAGCACTTCCCGTGCATAGTTCTCATTCGGTCTGATCTTGCCATCGGTCGTGCCCTTGTCGTTATTGACCATGTCAAGGTAATAGCCCATCGCAGGGTTCAGAGTCACTTGCTTCAGAAGGTCTCGATAGCTCCCAAAAGCCCCATCAACCAGGAGATTGAGAAACGGCGAGAGGCTGCTCGGCTGACTGATCTTCACGCCTGAAACCACAAAAATCTGACTCAAAGCAAAAGCCACCCGCTGCCGCAGTTGGTCTGGGGCAAAGAGCGCGTTCTGGAAAAACTGTACCTGGAGGGGATACATCGAGTAATTATCCCGCTTACAGGTCGCCGCCGTGGCGGTATCCGGGCAACCTTGGGTACTACTTGAAGGAAACGCCGGAAGGTCGGGGTATCTCGTGGCGGCGACACTGCGTTGATCGTTGATCCAAGCTTCAGGATCACTTGTTGACCAGGCATCAAGGAGGGTGGGCGTTGGACCAAAGGTCGCCTGATCCACAAATCGCGCCCAATAAGGTTGGCTCGCTGAAACCGCTGGACTCGTCAGGGACCAGGAGACCAGCAGGGCCATCAACAACGATCTGATAGAAAACATCATTATCTACTCCCGCCCAAAAGGGCATCGACTCTGGCAAAATTCCAGATCACTCCTCCAAGGCTAGCAGTATGAAATGAGGTCCAAGCAAAAGTAAAATGAAGATTTGATAAAGAACGTATGATTTTTAGGCACACGAGACGTTCGATGAGACCCTCAAAGCGGCCCTCTTTGAGGGTCTCTTAGCTTTCCTGAAGCTCATGTTCCCCAAAGACCCGAAGTCGTTTAGGTTGCAGATAGACCGCCTCCCCCTCTTTGAGAGCGATGCGTTGGTAGTGATCTCTCACCATTTCAACTTCAATCAACCCCTGACCGTCTTCTCGATCCAGTTCGATACGAACCGTGGCCCCCAGGGGCCTGATATCGAGAATGGTGGCTGACAAGGCTGAAGCGCCAGGAGATTCCCTCAGAATATCGATCTCATGGGGACGTGCGAAAAAGATGGCGGATTCATGGCTTTGAGTCCCCAAGGGCAAAGCGACTTCAGCCTCACCGATGCGGGCATGCCCTTCCTGCACCCGCCCATGAAAGAGATTGACATCCCCTAAGAACTGGTACACGAAGGGTGTCGCTGGATGATCGTAGACGTCTTCGGGGCTGCCAATTTGTTCAACCTTCCCATGATTTAAAACCACCACCCGATCAGCGACTTCGAGGGCTTCTTCCTGATCATGCGTCACAAAAACGCTGGTCACATGAAGCTCGTCATGGAGCCTTCTAAGCCAACGCCGCAACTCCTTTCGAACCTTGGCATCGAGGGCGCCAAAGGGTTCATCAAGCAATAAGACTTTGGGTTCAACCGCCAAGGCACGCGCCAGCGCAATACGCTGACGTTGTCCACCTGAAAGTTGTGGTGGATAGCGGTTAGCCAAGAAGTCTAACTGCACCAACTCTAATAATTGATGAACCCGCTGCTGAATCTCAGCCTCCTTGGGCCTCAGAGACTTAGGACGCACCCGAAGTCCAAATGCGATGTTTTCAAAAACGGTCATGTGACGAAAGAGAGCATAGTGCTGAAACACAAAGCCAACACCCCGATCCCTCACATCGCGCTCAGTCGCATCTTCGCCCTCGAACAGAATTTGCCCCGCATCAGGCGTTTCAAGCCCTGCGATGATCCTCAGCAAGGTCGTCTTGCCGCACCCCGATGGACCAAGGAGAGCCACGAGCTCTCCCCCTTCGATCTGAAGATTGACGTTCGAGAGCGCCTTGAAGGCGCCAAAGGACTTTTGGATGTTGTGGATCGAAATACTCATAAAAAAAGTCCTCAGGACGTTGATTCAGTCAGCGTGGCATCCTCTTTGAGATGCCATTCAAAGAAGCTTTTGAGTGCAAGGGTGACTAAGGCGAGTGACGCCAAAAGCGACGCCACGGCAAAGGCTGCCGCCGAGTTGTACTCGTTGTAGAGAATTTCAACGTGCAGCGGCAACGTGTTGGTTTGTCCCCGAATATGGCCAGAGACCACCGAAACCGCGCCAAATTCACCCATCGCTCGTGCATTACAAAGAATCACCCCATAAAGGAGACCCCAGCGGATATTGGGCAGGGTGACGTGCCAGAAGATCTGCCATCCGGAGGCCCCCAAGACCAAAGCCGCCTCCTCTTCCTCAGTGCCTTGGGACTGCATCAAGGGAATGAGTTCTCTTGCCACAAAAGGAAAGGTGACAAAAAGAGTCGCCAAGACAATCCCTGGAACCGCAAAGATCAATTTGATGTCGTGCGCCTGAAGCCAAGGCCCAAGCCAGCCTTGAAGACCAAACATCAACACATAGATCAACCCTGAAACGACCGGAGATACTGAAAAGGGAAGGTCAATCAGCGTAATCAAAAGACTTTTGCCCTTGAATTCAAATTTGGCAATCGACCAAGCCGCGGCAACACCAAAGACAAGGTTTAAGGGGACCGCAATCAGCGCCGTCAGCAACGTCAGGCGGGCAGCTAACAAAGCATTCGGCTCTAAGAGTGCCTCGATGTAGACCGACCAGCCTTTGCTGAACGCTTGGACAAAAACCACCGTCAACGGCAACAACAGAAACCCGAGCAAAAACGCGAAGGCTATGATCAAGAGCGTCATCCGAACCCAGAAGGGTTCAGTCCGTACCCGATGTTGAATGCGGGCGGAGGCTGAAATGGGGAGGGAGGCCATAGGCGCTTATCGGTTGTTCCTAAAATGAGGGGCGTTAAAATTTACGAAGGTGTGCCCACCGCTGGAGGGCATTGATGGTCAAAAGGAGCGTAAAGGACACGACGAGCATCGAGACCGCAAGGGCTGTCGCCCCCGCATAATCGTATTGCTCAAGCTTCGTAATAATGAGGAGCGGGGTAATTTCAGAGACCATGGGAATATTCCCTGCAATGAAGATCACCGAGCCATATTCACCGACCGCCCGGGCAAAGGCGAGCGCAAACCCGGTCAGAAGAGCCGGTGCTAATGTTGGGAAAATAACCCGACTAAAGGTCTGCCAGCGATTAGCGCCAAGACTGGCTGCGGCCTCTTCAAGCTCGCTTTCAAAATCCTCTAAAATGGGCTGAATGGTCCTGACCACAAAGGGCAGACCGATAAAGGTGAGCGCCACCACCACACCGAGCGGGGTATAGGCGATCTTGATGCCGTAAGGCGCTAAGAGATGGCCCACCCAGCCCTTGCTGGAATAAAGCGTCGCGAGGGCGATACCCGCGACAGCGGTAGGGAGAGCAAAGGGAAGATCAACCAGGGCATCAATCAATTTTTTGCCGAAGAAGTCGTACCGCACCAGCACCCAGGCCACCAGAAGACCAAAGAAGGCATTGATGGTGGCAGCGGCCAAGGAGGCGCCAAAGGTCAGCCGGTAGGAAGCGAGAACCCGCGGCTGTGTAATGACATCCCAGAAGCCCTGAAATCCGAGGGGTGCGGCTTTGAGGAAGGTCGCTGACAAGGGAATTAAAACAATCAGGCAGAGATAGAGAACGGAAAAGCCGAGTGTGAGGGAAAAGCCTGGCAGAACCCCTCGCTTCTGGATGAGTGTTGAAAATGAATAAGCCAATGGGTTAGGGTCTTGTTGCTATGAACGATGGGTCACTGTAGCAATCAGCCCTTGAAATCAGAAAGAATTTAAGGGTATTAGCTTATTCCAAATTGTTTGGCCTTATGGTCCTTCATCCCTTAAGGATCAAGCGCTGATCGAGGGTCAGGAGAGTGCCCCGAGCCCCTTTCGATCGATCAGGCGTAATTTTTGCTTGTTCATTAAACTGGTTTTGAAGCAGCACCCTGTTCACCGACCCCCCATTCAAAGATAGGTTTTGAGGCCCATGAAAAATACTCGCGACGAACGTGAATTAAGCCGCGCCATGCGGTTTCTGAGTGCCGTCCTTAATCGTGTCCTGAGATCTCAAGGGCAGGCGGCTGTGGTGACGAAAGCGCACCAACTCGAACGCCTTTTTGCCTCGATGACGGGCCAAAACTCCGAAGAGGCCGCGACCGCCTTGAAGGATTCTCTTCAAGAACTCGATCCAGGGACGGCGAGTGACGTGATTCGAGTGTTCAACCACTACTTCAGCCTATTGAACATTGCAGAGGAATCTTATTACCTTCATCAACGCCGGGAACAAGCCGAAGCCGGTGGTCACTATTGGGATGGATCCTTTCATGACACCCTGATGATGCTAAAAGCACAGGGTGTTGATCCAGAAGAGCTTCAAACGCTCCTCGATCAACTGCTCTATATCCCGGTGATGACCGCCCATCCGACCGAGGCCAAGCGGCGGACCGTCAAGGGTGCTCTCCGCAATATCTTCATGTCCCAAGAGCGCCTGACCTTGGGCAAACTCAAGGGTTATTTCAGAAAGGAAGCACTCGAAAGGCTCGAGGCTCAGGTTCAGCTCCTCTGGAAAACCGACGAAGTCAGAGCCCACAGCATGGGCGTCGCTGATGAAATCGATACCGGCCTCTTCTATTTTCCCCTTTCCCTCTTTAGTGCAACGACGAGGGTTTACCGGAATTTCGAACGATCGCTCCATGATGTCTACGGTGAAGACGCAACCAAAGTCACTATTCCGAGTTTTCTTCATTACGGATCCTGGATCGGCGGTGATCGGGATGGGAACCCCAATGTCACGCCGGAGACCACCGCCCTCGCCCTGAGGCTTCAGGCACAAACGATCCTGAGGGAATACCTCCAGCGCCTCGAGGCGCTCCGAGGACAGCTCTCACACTCCTATGGCTTTTGTGAATTATCAGAGGAATTCATCGAAAACCTTAAAGGGGACCGCGAGGATCTCGGTGCGCAAGTGACGGAGATTGAGAAGCCCTTTCTGCAGGAACCCTACCGCCACAAACTCGTCCTCATGCGGTTTCGAATGGAGAAAACGCTTCGGGGGGTCACCCTTCGAAGCGCCGGGGATCTTCAACCACCAGACCCCGAAGCCTATCTATCGAGCGTTGAGTTCCTTCAGGATCTTCGCTTAATCGACCGCTCCTTAAGAGGCCATGGCGATGCTGCGATCGCCCAACAGGAACTCCATGACCTCATTCGCCTGACGGAAACCTTTGGCTTCCATCTCATGCAGCTCGATGTCCGCCAAGAATCGAGTCATCACTCAAGAGCCGTTGCCGACATTTTCAGGGTGGCCCTTAACATAGGTTATGAACCCCTCACTGAAGCCGAGCGGCTGAACCTCCTCTCAGAAGCGTTGGCCGCCCCAGGGGGGCTCATGTACGACCGCGCTTTACTCCTTTCTGAAACCCGCGATACCCTCGAAATCTTCGAGACCATGGCGGTCATGCGCCGGGAGATCGGGGGGAATTGCTTCGGCAAATACGTCATCTCGATGACCCATCGCGCCAGCCATATCCTTGAAGTCCTGCTCCTTTCCGTCCAATGCGGTCTCAGCGGCCGCATTGGTGGGCGCTGGTTCTGCCACGTCGGCGTGAGCCCGCTGTTTGAGACCATCGACGATCTCAACCGCATCGAAGAGGTCCTCGTGGATCTCTTTAACCAACCGGTCTATCTCGAGCTCTTGAAAGCCTCTGGTGAGCCGCAGGAAGTTATGCTGGGCTACTCCGATTCCTGTAAGGATGGGGGCATCATGGCCTCTGCCTTCGGGCTCTATCAGGCGCAGCAGCGGGTGATGTCGATCACCGAGCAACGCGGCATTCGTTGCCGCCTGTTCCATGGCCGGGGAGGCACTGTTGGCCGTGGCGGCGGCCCGACCCATGAGGCGATCCTTGCACAACCGCCCGCTACCGTCCGCGGCCAAATTAAATTCACCGAACAGGGGGAAGTCCTTTTCTATCGCTATAACAATAAGGAAACCGCCATCTACGAATTAACCATGGGCATCACCGGCCTCATGAAGGCCAGCCTGAGCCTGATTCGCCCGGTCACCCATCCGCAGCCGGAGTACCTTGAGATCATGCATGAACTCGCAGGGCTTGGAGAAGCCCACTATCGAACGCTCACGGAAAAAACTCAAGGTTTCCTCGATTATTTCTACGAAGCGACCCCGGTCGGCGACATCGGGCAGCTCAATATCGGATCACGTCCTTCACATCGAAAAAAACAAGACCGCTCCAAATATTCGGTCCGTGCCATCGCCTGGGTCTTTGCCTGGGCGCAGTCCCGTCAAACCTTCCCCGCATGGTTTGGGATCGGACAAAGTCTCAACTCTTGGTCCAATGGCCAACCCCATCGGCTTCAGACTCTGAAGACCATGTATCAAGAGTGGCCTTTTTTCAGGAACCTTTTAAGCAATGCCCAGATGGCCCTTAGAAAGTCGGATATGACCATCGCCTCGGAGTACGCCCATCTGTGTGTGGACCCCATCGCCGGCAAGACCATCTGGTCGATCATTCGGGATGAACATGAAAGGAGCAAAGAGGCCATTTTGTCGATTGCCGAGATCAAAGAGCTGGTTGCTGAAAATCCTGCCCTTCTTGCCTCGCTGGCTCGCCGCGATGCCTATTTGGGTCCTCTCAACCATCTCCAAGTCGCTCTGATCAAAAAGGCCCGTGAATCATCGCCAGACAACCCTTCGGCCAGCCCGTGGCTGAAGCCACTGCTTCGGAGCATCAATGCCATTGCCGCAGGAATGCGCAATACCGGATAATCTTCCTGAACAGTTTCAACGCTCATCAGGATCTAAAAGGTATTTCGGTGACTCATTGGCTCCTAAGGCTCCGCGTTCAATTTGGAAGAGCCTTCCACCCGACCCATGCCATGCTGGGATGGGCCCTCTTCATTGGTCTTCTTGGGGGCTTATCCTCGGCGGGCTTTCGATGGCTGAATATGGGCCTCAAAGGGCTCATGACCGGTCAATCAACCAATGATTTGATCTTAATCGCTGAATCCTTAAGCCCTGAGATGCGCCTCCTGATACCGACCTTGGGGGGTGTTCTCGCTGGCATCGCCCTGAGCCTCGGGCACCGCATCGCTAAAGGTCAAAAACCGAGGGATTATTTAGAGTCGATCTCCCTCGGTGATGGGGTCATTTCTGCTAAAACCACCCTGCCGCGTCTTTTATCGTCGTTACTCTCGATCAGTTCAGGCGCCTCCATCGGCCGGGAGGGAGGCATGGTGCAACTCGCCGCCATGTTAGCCTCGGAGGTGGGGCAGTTTTTTAAAGTCTCGCGCCCTCGTCTCCGCCTTCTCGTCGCCTGCGGCGGGGCAGCTGGCCTTGCATCGGCTTACAACACCCCATTGGCAGGCGCCCTCTTCATCGCTGAAATTGTGCTGCAGACGCTCGCGATTGAAGCCTTGGGGCCCCTGATCGTTTCGGCCGTGACCGCCACCTTGGTCGTCCGTCACTGGATCGGGATGAAGCCGATCTTTTCTGCCTCTGATTTTTCGGCTCCGGTCGACATCGACGTGCTTCCGATTATCTGCCTTGGGATCCTTCTAGGGATCCTTGCGCCCCTCTTCTTGCTGCTACTCGATGGGTCGAGAAAACTATTCCAGCGTTTAAGGCTACCGCCCCCCTTGAGTATCGGACTTGGCGGGCTTTTCGTTGGGTGGATCTCCATGAGTACCCCTGAAGTCTGGGGCAATGGTCATGCGGTCGTTGAAGCCCTCTTGAATGATCCTCTCACCCTATCGTTTGTGGCGAGCATCCTCCTCTTCAAGATATTAGCGACCACCTTGGCGGTGGGGAGCGGCACCATTGGTGGGGTTTTCACCCCGAGTCTCCTCATTGGCGCCGCCACAGGCTGGCTTTCAGCCGTCGCAGCCCATCTCCTCATCCCCAGCCTCACCATCGATCCGGTGATTTTCGCCGCCTTAGGCATGGGCGCCTTTCTCGCTGGGACAACCCATGCTCCCGTCATGGCCATTTTGATGGTTTTCGAAATGACCCTCGATGCCAACCTGCTGCTCCCTTTGATTTTGGTGGCCATGACCGCCAGAACCATCAGTGGCGCCTTGCACCCTAAATCGATCTACAGTCAAACCATGGGTCGCCATGACCAGCGGAGACGTGCGCATCATCTCCTTCATATTGGCGATATCATGGCCGCTCCAAGCCACGTGATAGCCGCCAAAGCCAGCATCGAGGCCGCAGGCCAGGCCTTCCTCAGAACCACCGCCGACCAGCTCTGGGTGATTGATGATCAGGGCGGCTATCAGGGTCATCTGTCCCTCGATCAACTCCGGTCAGACTCAACCACCGATGAGCCCTTTGAAAACGCCCTCGTCGAAGAACTCTTGGCGCCCTCACGTGCTTTTTTGAGGGTCAATGCTTCGCTTGCAGATGCCTTAGTCATTTTCGTTGAATCGGGGGCTAGGATCCTTCCTGTGACGGGACCTGATCAGCGATTGCTTGGCGAAATTACGCGTAACGACCTCCTTTTAGCCCTCGAAGGCGAAGCATCGCCATCGCCACCCGCATCCCTTTAAAAGCCCTCGATTTTCTAGCGGTCATTTTTCAAGGCGCCTCAAGGTCCTGTTAAGATGACTCCTCCTAAGGGGGGACCTTGATCCTCCTGCTGAAGTTTCTATTATGATTGTGATTCACTCAGGATCAGAATCACCCTCTAATTGACTTGGAGAGTCTTATGTCACATTGGTATGAAGATAATTCCCGCTCGATCGGCCATACCCCTCTGGTCCGCCTGAACCGGATTACCGATGGGGCTAAAGCCACCGTTCTGGCCAAAATTGAAGGCCGAAATCCTGCGTACTCGGTCAAATGCCGCATCGGCTCGGCGATGGTTTGGGATGCTGAAGAAAGGGGTCTTTTAGGGCCAGGGAAGGAAATGGTTGAACCCACGAGCGGCAATACCGGGATTGCTCTCGCCTTTGTCGCTGCCGCCCGTGGTATTCCCTTAACCCTCACCATGCCTGAAACCATGAGCATCGAGCGGCGAAAGCTCCTAGTCGCCTATGGCGCCAAACTGATCCTGACCGAGGGCGCCAAAGGGATGCCGGGAGCGATCGCCAAGGCTGAAGAAATCGCAGCCTCAAACCCCGATCGCTATGTCCTCTTGCAGCAGTTCAAAAATCCCGCCAATCCAAAAATCCACGAAACCACCACCGGCCCTGAAATCTGGGAAGATACACAAGGTGCTGTGGATATTTTTGTCGCAGGCGTTGGCACCGGCGGGACCATCACAGGGGTCACCCGCTACCTCAAAAAAACCCGGGGTAAGGCGATTATCTCGGTCGCTGTAGAACCTGTTGCAAGCCCCATTCTCACCCAAAAAAGAGCGGGGGAGGAACTAAGGCCAGCCCCCCACAAGATTCAGGGTATTGGCGCCGGGTTTGTTCCAGATAACCTTGATCTTGATCTGGTCGATCTCATTGAACAGGTCAGCAACGAAGAGGCCATTGAGACTGCTCGCCGCCTGGCGCGTGAAGAAGGCATTCTTTGCGGTATTTCCTGTGGCGCCGCAGCAGCTGCAGCACTCCGCTTAGCTAAACGCCCAGAACATGAAGGCAAGACCATCGTCGTCGTCCTCCCAGATTCTGGCGAACGCTATCTCAGTACGGCCCTCTTTGATGGCCTTTTTGATGCACAAGGCTTGGCCCTTTAAGGCCAGGAATTCTCTTAGAGCGACTGACTAAAATTTCGCGCCATGCCCTTTGATCCATCTTCATTGAATCTCGCACCCATCGTTAGCGAGCTCCGCAGCATGCGGGACCGATCGCTGGCCGATCGTCAGCGCGAAAGACATCCCCCTAAACTCCCATCACGGGCTGTCCTCAATGACATTGTGGAAGGTCTTGCCACCGTCCTTTTTCCGAACCGCCTTGGAACCGGGGAGCAAACCGATGAAGGCATCGACTATTACGTGGGTCACACCCTCGATGCCAAGCTGCGTCTTTTGGTCGGCCAGATTCATCGGGAATTGCGGTTTGCCGAAGAGCAAAAAGGCCATATGACCCCGGCCTGGGACACGCTCCATGAGGCCTCGCTCACCAAGGTTCAAGCCTTCATCAAAACCCTACCAACGATCAGGAAGGTCCTCGATCATGACCTCCTCGCGGCGTTTGAAGGAGATCCTGCCGCAAGGAGTGTGGATGAGGTGCTGGTCTGCTACCCCGGTATCGCTGCGATCATCAATCATCGGCTTGCCCATGAACTCTATCGCCTGGAGCTCCCACTCATCGCTCGGATGATTGCCGAAATTGCGCATTCCAAGACCGGGATCGATATTCACCCAGGCGCACACATTGGCCCGAGCTTTTTCATTGATCATGGCACCGGGGTTGTCATTGGGGAAACCACCATCATCGGCGAAAGGGTCCGCCTCTACCAAGCGGTGACCCTCGGGGCTAAACGCTTCCCGACCGATGAAAACGGGATGTTGATTAAGGGCCATGCTCGCCATCCGATCGTTGAGGATGATGTCGTCATTTACGCAGGCGCCACCCTTCTCGGCCGGATTACCATCGGCAAAGGATCAACGATAGGCGGCAACGTCTGGCTCACCAGGAGCGTTCCCCCCGATTGCAACATCAGCCAAGCCCAGGTTCGCCAGGAACTTTTCATCCACGGGGCGGGTATCTGACCACCCCTAGAGCCCTTCCCTCCCAAATCCATGGAATTAGAACGAAAGCCCTATCTGGTCGTCCTCGATGTCGACTCCACCCTGATTGAAAATGAGGTGATAGAACTTCTTGCCGCCAAGGCCGGCTCGCTTTTAGAGGTCGCCGCCATCACCGATCGGGCCATGCGGGGGGAGATGGATTTTGCAGAAAGCCTTCGTCAGCGCGTAATGACCTTGAAAGGGCTTCAGGTGTCGGTGTTTGAAGAGGTTCAAAAAGAGATCACGGTGACCTTCGGCGTTCAAGAACTCATTGCCCGCGTTAAGGGGGCAGAGGGCTATATTGGGGTCGTCTCTGGAGGCTTTCACGAGATTCTAGATCCCCTTGCAGAAGCCCTTCAGCTTGATTTTTGGAAGGCTAACCGACTGGAGATCATCAAGGGTGAACTCACAGGAAACCTTCAGGGGGAGATCGTGGATGCTGAAGCCAAAGCTCAAACCTTGATGGCATGGGCTAAAGAAACGAACACGCCCATGAGCCAAACCGTCGCCATCGGCGATGGCGCCAATGACCTTCAGATGATGGCCGTTGCAGGCATATCCATCGCTTTTAATGCAAAGCCCATCGTTAGGGAACGTGCCGATCATGCGATTGATGGCCGAGATATGCATCCGGTACTTGACATCCTCTCTCTATGAATCTCTGATTTGGTGATGAACCGCAAAGGTTACCGCCGTTTCTACGTCAAAGCGGTACAACGCAATATAACCGGAGTCGCTTAAGTCGACTAGCCAGAGAATCGGTCGAGGCGCTGAACATCGATCAACGCCTGAGGGACCAGATTAAACGTGGCATCCGGGCGGTTCCGCGTCGATCCCAGATTCAAGCTTAGCGAGCCAGGTATCGGCCTCCTCCATCGTGATGGTGAAGGCCTGTAGCCTGATATTCGTTCCACGCTTTGATTTCTTCCTGACGGAAGGCTTCCCGCTTTGAGAGCGTTGACTTTACTTGCAATCTATTAACCAACTGAATGCGTTTCTCTTTGATTCAACGACACTTCGTCTGGTTTAGCTCATTAGAAAGATCAATGCCCCTAACCTTCAACTCAAAGCTTTTCAGCCGCAAAGGTGTCACAAGCCTCTAAGGTGCCCTGGGTGAGACCGTTTTTGAACCAGGCCACCCGTTGGGCAGAGGTTCCATGCGTAAAACTTTCAGGGACGACGACACCTTGAGATTGGCGTTGCAAACGATCATCACCGATGGCGCTCGCGGCTCGTAGCCCCTCTTCCACATCACCTGCTTCAAGCACCTCGCGCGCCTTTTGGGCATTGTGGGCCCAAACGCCTGCAAAGCAATCCGCCTGAAGCTCCATTCTGACAGACAGTTGATTCGCTTCGACCGGCCTCATACGGGCCCTCATCCCTTGGACCTTATCCGCGATACCGAGGAGGTTTTGGACATGATGGCCCACCTCATGGGCGACTACGTAAGCTTGGGCAAAATCCCCGGGAGCCCCGAATCGTTTTTTAAGATCATCATAAAAGCGAAGATCGATATAGACCTTTTGATCAGGCGGGCAATAAAAAGGGCCCATGGCGGATTGCCCCATACCGCAAGCCGTTGGGGTCGCACCACTAAAAAGGACCAGCTTTGGGTCCTGGTAACGAAGTCCATGACGCTGAAAGAGATCACCGAAAGTGACTTCGGTATCTTGGAGGACCAAAGATACAAACTGGGCCTCCTGATCGTTCGCTGGGGGCCTTGGAGCCTCCCGTCTTATCTCCGTGGTCGGCGCTCCCGCGGGTTCAAGAACAGCCAGAATCAGGCGAGGATCGATTCCAAAATAGGCCCCGGCGAGAATCATTAGTAAGGTTCCAACCCCAAGGCTCCGCCCGCCGACCGGGAAACCACCTCGCCCCCCCTGACTCCTGCGATCTTCAACGTTCTGGCTTTCTCGTCCGCTCTTGAATAGCATGAATCCTCTCCCTTAGGCCTTCGTAAATTCAGCATTTGATTTTAGCATTGAAGCAATCTCAGCCTTGATCATCAAGCCCCTCAGGGGAAGAGCCCTCTTCAGGTATTTGCTAGAATAGTTCTATTTTTTAAGGACGATTCGTGCCACTGGCCAGCCGATTTTTGAATCATTCACCCAGATGGCATCTCACCCTTTTTAGGGTTCGTCCACGAACAGAGCGCGAGATGATCATCGCCTCCTGGATCAAGGAATCAGGCTCACTGACAGAGCGCCTGATTCAATCGGTCGGCCAAGGATTTAGGGTGGTAGTCCTCCAGCAACGTTTAGGGTCAGGCTACGCCGAGGAACGCCAGGCCTTAGGATTGACCCGAGACCAGCGGGCCATTATTCGGGAGGTCGCTCTTCAATGGAACGATCAGCCTCTGGTCTTGGCGCGGAGCATTATTCCTCAATCGACCTTGATTGGCGCCGATCGGCGCCTCGGTCATCTTGGCAACCAACCTTTAGGGCATATCCTCTTCAAGGACCCTCGTCTCACCCGAGAGACCCTGGAAGTTTGTTACCTGAGACCCCAGAGCATCCGCGCCGATGCACCCGGTATCGACCCCCAACATCCAGAACCTCTTTGGGGCCGGCGATCCCTCTACCAACTCGGTGAGGGGCACCCGCTTCTGGTGGCCGAATTTTTTCTGCCATCACTCCTTGATCAAAACAGATCTTCATCATGAAAAAGCTGAACGCCTATTGGCGCTTGATGCGGTTTGACAAACCGATCGGCATCCTCCTCCTTCTTTGGCCTTCGCTTTGGGCGCTATTCATTGGAGGTCATGGGCACCCAGATCCCTTCATCGTCTTAGCGATTATCCTAGGAACCCTCTTGATGCGGGCTGCCGGCTGTGTCATCAATGACTATGCCGACCGTGATTTTGATCCTCATGTCGAGCGCACCCGGCAACGCCCCATCCCTGCGGGCGACGTCACGCCGAAGGAAGCCTTGATCCTTTTTGTCGGCCTCTGCCTTGTGGCGCTGCTCCTCGTCTGTCAACTCAATCTTTTAACCATCGCCCTTGCCGTCCCCGGCGCCTTTCTTGCCGCAAGTTACCCCTTTACGAAGCGCTATACCCATCTTCCTCAGGCCTATCTGGGTATCGCATTTGGCTGGGCGGTTCCGATGAGCTTCGCCGCCCAAACAGGGCATCTCCCCCTGATCGTCTGGATGCTCTTTCTTGCAACCGTCCTTTGGGCTTTGATCTACGACACGATGTACGCCATGGTCGATCGAGAGGATGATCTTAAGATCGGGGTCAAATCAACCGCCATCCTGTTTGGTCGCCACGATCGGGCCATCATCGGCCTCCTTCAGGCGACGATGATCGCGCTATTGGCCTTTGTGGGAAATGAAGCGGGACTTGGAATGGGCTATGCGGTGGGACTCACGGGTGCCAGCATGCTCTTTGGCTATCAGCAGTTCTTAATCAAAAATCGTCACCCAAAAGCCTGTTTCAAGGCCTTTCTTAATAATCAGTGGGTGGGCTTAGTGATCGGCCTTGGAATCGCTGTGGATACCTGGATCCCCTAAAACATCTCGAAAAAAAGCGCCCCCCAAAATGAGGAGCGCAAAGCTTCACGGAGCACAGAACTACATCGAATGCGAAGAAACTGTGGGTCATGGCGGACGCCCTGATGAGGCATCCTGGCGTAAGAGGTGAGGACTAAAACCCAACCGCCTTGATTAACGTCTAGGGCATCAGCCCGCTTGACACACCCTCAATCAGCATCCTTCAGAGTAACTTTAGCATTCATCGTGCCATTACCTGGACACGCCTATCGGAGCGCCGTTCGCCACACCGATCAAGTGCCCTCTGGGACCACCATTTGAATGATCTCTACCTGAGCTTTAAACTCTGAAGCCCCCTCATACGGATGAAACAGCAGGCCAGGAGATCTCTTGGGTGTGGCATTTCACACAACCACAGGTCATATCCCGCGCTTTTCTTGTTGAACCCACGAATCAGTCTCTTTGGTATAAGCCATTCTAAGACCAGAGCCCCCCCTCAGCCTGAGATCCGTAAGTTTTTATATATATTTATCAGTGCCTTAACAGATACTCCATTGTCTTTCAAACATGTTCCTCAGATGTGGCATGAGGTTTGCTATAGGTGCTGTAACCCTAGCTAAGTGGACACATCAAGCGGGGGAAGATTCATTAACTAAGTTTAGGAGACACCATTGAACAAGCGCACTATGAAGCACATATCCTTCACCGGCACCCTCATAGCCCTCGCGATCAGCTCACAGCTTGCAGAAGCCCATACCACTTTCCGCCAGCCAGCTAGCCCAGCCTTCATCGCCGGCGATGCCGCTAAGACTGCAGTATTCCCAACCGGGATCTATGAAAACAAAAAAGACTACGACTTCGTGCAGACCAGCCATGGCTGCTTTGCCGATACCTCCTTTGCAAAGTTGAACCGTGTTCCGGTCGTTGCAACCAGCGTCGTATTTCCTACCGACCCTAATTCGATCGTTGAGACCTTCCCCTCAAGCGCAAAGACCCCAACCGGTTATGGGAACCCCTTTGCAACCGATGGCTCTCAAAACATCAAAGGTACTCAGAGCAGTCTTGACGCCCACTTCAAGTGGACCGATCACACCGGCGCAGTGGCATCCCTTGCGAGTATCTCCAACATTCTGACCCCGATGCCCAACACGGCTGTATTCCCCAAGTGGGTTAGAAAGACTGATACCTTAGGGAATCCTGTCGGCTTTGCAACGTATGGCGGCAAACTGGATCCCTTCTCAACGGGTGCCTACCCCATTGCGCTCGGGGGCATTAGCTTCGCACCGACTTCATGTGCTCAAAAACTGGTTATCCGTGTGGCGATTGCTGATGTTTGTAAGCGGAACGCCTTCCCACCTGGGAAGTCTGATGGCGAAGCCAATGTCTGGATCAACCATACGACGGCCAAGTTCCCGAACTCCAATCTCGATGGCATTGCACCCCTCGCGCAACCAGATGCCACCTCACCAGCCGTTCCAACCGCTGCTAAATTCTGGCCTACGGTGACGATCACGCGTGACACAAAAACAAATCCCCTGCCCGCAAACTGTAATGGCAATGGGCTTGATGTCTTTGTTACACCAACCGATGCTCAGATTGACCGCGATCTCCCGATTCCTGGGTTCTGGGGTAAATAAAACCGTGGCATGGATCCCTGAAGGGCCTTATGGCGCCTTCAGGGGCCATTGATTGAGGACCCACTCAAATATGTGGACCTTCAAAAGAAATCCCCTAGAATGGATCTTAGTTCACGTAAAAGGACAATAAAAGCCCGCGCCCAATGAATCTATCCAAAAACATTTATCCCATGAGGTTGTTGTGAATATTAAGATCCGCTTTCTGCTGACAGGACTTTTCATGATCACTCTCAGCCCCGTAACCATGGCGCACACCTACGGCGGCCTTATCGGGAGCACCCCCGCCTCCAAAGCGGTGATGCAAACCACCTGTTACGACGATGGCAATGGCCCACCGGCTGCCTTGATTGTCGGCGTTGAAAGCGCGACGAAGGCTAAGTACCTGTTGAAACTAACGGCCACCACCGGCAGTTTCTCCGGGACCACTAATGACCCCATCAACGGCGATCGCAAATCAGGTCCGCTCGTCTCGGTATCCGATGGCGGCGCCGATGGCAGCGTATCAACCGCAACCTACACGATCACCATCGAAAAAACTAAAAAGAGCACAAAATCCCCTGATTCAACGCTGAATGGTAAGGATGCTTTTAATTTGACCTACCATTGCTGGAGCACCACCAGCCAGCATACTGGGACAACAGATATCTACCGACTGCAGTAATTCATTTTTTCCTAGGATCAGCGAACCAAAAACGCCGACCCAAACCAACTGACGACCGTATTTCTATAGGTCTCTGATTTCTCGACCTGGAGAGACTCCAGCGGGTTAAAATTATCGGTCAAAAGGGTCCCTTTACTCGAATCGATGACCGTCTCACGCTCCCCTAACCACGCCTTCATCTCGCTACTCAGCTGGAATGAATGAGTATCGATTGGGTCATCGGAAGCCATGACGATAAAGTCATTAAAGTCTTTATCCACCTCCGATCGGTAGATCTTATGATGGCTAAAGACCGCTTCCGTCGTCCGAACCACCGAGGCCAATGCCTTATTTTTCTCTGCCGATAAGAACGAGACGAAATTCACAGCCAAGAGGCCATGGGGTTTTAGAAGGCCTTTGAGCTGCCTCAAGGTTTCCTCCGTTAATAAGTGGGTGGGCTCTGAGCCTCCTGTAAAGCAATCATGAATAATGAGATCATAGGGGCCCTTGAGTTTCCTGATCGAATAACGACCATCCCCCACCACCGTCTGACCGTGCGGTTTAAACCCAAAATAGCTGGTTGCCGCGGTGGCCACCTCAGGATCAATTTCAATGGTATCTACCGAGATCCCAGAGCGGTCCCATAACGCCATCGCCATATGGCCTGCACCCTGCCCCACCAAGAGCGCACGCGACATACCCTCTCTGATCAATGGCATCAGGGAAACAATTTGTTGGTAAGTGAGGCGATTCTGTCTATCCGATATTCCTTCAGCCCCAATGACAGACGCATCCGATGTCAGTAGCCGAAGATCATTGTCTGGCTGATCGATCACGCGGACCCAGCCGTAAAGACTTTCACGTTCAGAAACAATACGAAAAGGTTTATCCATCGATTCAGATGGATGAGGATTAAGACTGAAACAGACCCAACCTAATAACAGCATGACTGTGAGATGAATGCCCATCCCCTTGAAGGCCAAAGGTCCCTTTCTGTCGAACAGCGAGACGATCAAGCTGAGTCCTATCAGGGTCAGCCCTAAACCAAAAAGAATCTCCCGAGATCCAATGACCGGGAACAGAAAGAAAGCAAGAACGATCGTTCCAGTCACACTACCAACGGTACTGACCCCATAAATGGATCCAGCACCCGCACCGAGACTATTCAATTGCGCTGTCGTCTTTTTAATGGCAAACGGACTGACCATACCGAGCAGCGTTAGGCTTGGAAAGAAAAGGACCAAGGCACTGACGAATGAACCCGCTTTCAAGCCCATGGGATCCGTGGCCAACAATACGGGGCCATTGATCCACGGGATCAAAAGGGTCGCCATGCCCGACAACCCGATAATGAGAGAAAGCCCCCCGCCTTGACCTCGGTCAGCCC
>Ga0194037_1000729_pt1 | contig 25422 bp, 31 predicted proteins | sample JunL306m_MetaG_FD_148653 | JGI IMG/M metagenome (GOLD analysis project Ga0194037, IMG submission 148653) | Anoxic zone freshwater microbial communities from boreal shield lake in IISD Experimental Lakes Area, Ontario, Canada - Jun2016-L304-6m | ecosystem: Environmental > Aquatic > Freshwater >...
GATTGCTGATAATGGGTGTGGTTATCACGCAATTAGCTAATTCCAAAACAAGTTAGAGTGAGCATTCTCTCAAAATACGCTTGAACTTATGGGGCCAATAGAAAATAAGGTTCAGCATCCTCGGTCCTGGTCGATTCCGCCCGGAGCCACCAAAAAAACACTAAAACCACTTTCGGGTGGTTTTTTCATTTGGAGCTGGGTATTATGGGCAGGCTGGCTTTTGCTAAATTGGCAACGCAGCCCTTATAAAAAATCCCTAGGAGAAAACATGAATAAATCAGAATTAGTAGAAAAGATTGCTAATGACACAGATATTTCCAAAGCATCTGCAGACCGGGTCCTTAGCGTGGCAATAGAAACAATCATCAAGGCCGTTACTAAAGGCGATGATGTTCAGTTAATTGGTTTTGGCACTTTTAAATCTGGCAAACGCGCAGCGCGTATCGGCCGTAATCCACAAACTGGCGCCGAGCTTAAGATCCCAGCAGCTAAGACAGTTAAATTTGGCGCTGGCAAAGCATTTAAGGATGCTGTCAATAAGCGTAAGTAATTACTAGATTTGACATCCTCGGCCCTAGTCGATTCTGTCTGGGGCCACCAAGAATCACAATAGCCCACTTGACGGGCTATTTTTATAAGCACTAGGTTAAGATGCAAATATTAGGAAAATTGGCGCCAGCCAGCGTTTGATGATTAGATAATATTATTACAGCAAGCCCCAAAGCAATAATCAGGACCTGTAGCTTTGTTTAACTTGAAAAGAGGGCAACTAAGTGAGCTCAACTGTTTTAATTACTACAGCCAATAAGCCGCCAAAGGATATCCCTTATTTGCAGATGACTAATCTAGCTACGCGTTACATAACTGCAAAAGCAGCGATATTTTTTTGGGCTGCCCACGGCATAAAAAAAATTGTTATTGCTGACGCTACTGGAGGCATCCTTCTTAATGATGAAGAGGTAGTGCTTTTAAAACAAATGGGTGTTGATATTGAGCAAATCTCTTACTGCCAAAACGACGACTCTATAAAGTTAAGGGGTAAAGGATATGGAGAGGGGGAGCTAATAAAATTTGCGCTGAAAAACTCAACATTTTTGAAAAACGAAAATAATTTCTTTAAATGCACTGGCAAAGTCTATTGTCGTAATTTTGAAACAATAATAGAAATGATTAAGCAAAATAATATCCAAAATATTTTTTGGAGGCACCTTGGCGAGGGAGATTCATTACAGCCATGGGCGGACATGCGCTTTTTTTATACTAGCAAAAAGTTTTGTGAAGAATATTTGATTCCTGCGTATCTAAAGTCTGATGATAGAAAAGAAGAAGCTGTGGAATACTTTAGCTTCAATATTTTTAATGAAAAATTGTCTTCAGCAAAGGCCTTAAGACCTCTACTTTCTGGATTTTCGGGTGGGACTGGAAAACAATATTTTGATTTAGGCTTGGGCATGTTGGATATAAGTTACCCTTGCTGGGTCGGCGCCCAATGAGGATAAAAAAATTAGCTATTGGCGTCACATTTCATTATGTTGAGGACCGAATTAAATACCTAGAGAAAATTGCAACCCAGTTTCCATTGCTTGCAGATGAAGTTCTTATTCATATTTTTACTAATGAAAATGATGTGGATAAGAGTTTAAATATCATGAATGCCGTCAAGCAAGGGCGTGAATTAACAGTAGAAATTCATACTCCCACCTATCTTGGCCATCCCTATCTTTTAACTTGGAGCCATTTTTATACTTTTCGGAAGCTCTTCGATGCAGATCAATCAATTACACACTTCATGTATGTGGAAGACGATATTTTTATCACGCCAAAAAATATTGAGTACTGGCTAAGGGGTCTCGAAGATCTAAAGAGTGAGGGCCTAATCCCTTCTTTTTTACGCTACGAGAAAATGGAGGGTTCTACAGAATTATATTCAACAGATTCTTTTACAAGATCTATTTTTCATAAGCTGCCTAGAATGAAGGCATCAGAAAACTATTGCTACGTAAATTTGCCAGAACCTTATCAAGGTATGTATTTGCTAGATCGGGAGTTGATGTATGAGCACCTAAATGGCCCATCCTCTATTCCCGAAAAGACTCCTTGGCATATTAGGGAGAAAGCAGCAGCGGGATTAACATTCGTTAATGTCCCCAGGGGCTGTGTCTCCAGAAATTTTATTGGGTATGATTCTAAGAATAAGAAAATTGACCCTAATAGCCTTATTCATCACATTCCAAATAATTATGTCGCCAATCCAGACATAGCTTTAGGAAAAATTAAAATTAATGAATTAATAATTCATGTCGGTTGAGGTTTAGCCTATATAGGGGTCATACAAGCACGGGCCAAGTGTGATCAAGATGCCGTAAAAGCTCAGTGAGTAAAGCGGAAAAAGCTGGTCAAAATCAACTTGCCAAAGCGACAGTGCCTAAATCCCGCCTAAGCCGCCTAACCCCAGGCGGTTCTATTCTGCCTTGGACTACTAAAAAACACCAAAACCACCTTCGGGTGGTTTTTCATTGAGCTTTAGGATTGATTTAATCAATATATGTTTTAATTATTAGATGTATATCCCATCACATTTTCTTGAGACTGATCTAGAGAAGATCTCTCAATTTATTAAGACTCACCCTCTTGGGCTGATGGTTGCCAACGTTGATGGGGAGCTGGTTGGAAATCACCTCCCTTTTATGGTGCCTAATGGAAATATAGCCGTTGGGAGTAAATTAATTTCACATACAGCCAAAGCAAATCCAATATGGAAAATTGGCGAGAAAAAGCAAAAAGTATTGCTAGCCTTTTCTGGATATGAGGCTTATATCAGCCCATCTTCATACCCCACAAAGAGCGAAACCCACAAAGTTGTTCCTACCTATAACTATTTAAGCGTTCACATCAATGGAACACTATCTGCCATCCAAGACGAAGAGGATAAGCATCAAATTGTGAAGATTTTAACGGAGAAAATGGAGTCAAGTAGAAAAGATCCATGGGCCGTTACAGATGCCCCAAAAGATTACATTGAAACTATGCTTGCAAATATTGTTGGGGTTGAATTGTTGGTTGAAAAAATTGAAGCAAAGTGGAAGATTAGTCAAAATCGTCCTGCCAGAGATCGCCAAGGCGTTATTGATGATCTAAGGGAGAATGTTGAGGACTCTAATAGCTTAGAGATGGCAAGAGAGATTGAAGCGCTGGGTGGACTGAAACAAGATTAGATATTCTAGGCCTTGGTCGATTCTGCGCCGGGCCGCCAAGAATTACGATAGCCCACTTGTTGGACTATTTTTATTCCACATGCTTCTTTAGGGTCCAGGCACTTGGATGCTGTTCAAAACCAAGAGGCCCATAATATTCTCTTGCTTTTGGGGCAGCCAGTAAAACCAACATACATTCTGGCCCAAGAGCTACTTTAGTTTTCTCAATTAATTGCTTTCCAATGCCCTGCTTTTGGTATTGAACATCTACAGCCAGGTCAGATAGATACGCAACATATGAGAAATCCGTTAATGATCTAGAAATACCAACTAACTTATCCCCATCCCATGCTGAAATAATCAGATTGGCATGCTTATACATATTCTCAAACGCTTGGCGATTATGAATAGGACGTCTTTCCCCAAGTGTCGACCTAATGTATAAATCAATCGCTTGATCAGCAGAGATTTTGGCTGAACTGGAATAGGCAACGTTCATAGTTTTTCAATTTAATAAAAATACCAGTCTATATGGACCTTATAAAAAAGTAAAACCAGGAATAGACATCCTCAGCCGTGGTCGATTCCGCTCCTAGCTAGCAAGAATCACTAAAACCACCTTCGGTCAGTTTTTTATTTTTTGAACTTGCTAGATCATAAAAATCCTATGCTACGATACTTCTTCAAACCATATACATATTGCTTAACTGCAAAAAGAGGATATACATGAAGCGAATATTAAAAGCCGTTTTTGCAGCTATGTTTATATTAATGTTAGTAGCATGCAGTGCTACTGGTAGGTCTTCAGGCGGCTATGGCGGTTGCCAGAATCCTAGTGATGAGTCGCGCTGCATAGGCGGTTAATAAGCATAGAGCTATCGTTTAATGCCCTCATTTGTCACCAAAACCACCTTCGGGTGGTTTTTATTTTCTGAACTTGCTAGATCTTAAAAATCCTATGCTAGGATAGTTCTTCAAAACATCTACATATTGCTTGATTGCAAAAAGAGAATATAAATGAGGCGAATATTAAAAGCCGTTTTTGCAGCTATGTTTTTATTAATGCTAGCGGCCTGCGCTACTAGTAGCACTTCTTCATTTGGCTATACTAGTTGCCAGCTTTCTAATACAGATGGGCGCTGCATGTTTGGGGGATGATTATTCCCCGGATGGTGAAGAAATATAGGCATGCTTCAATGAAGCCCACCTCATTTAGACTGATTTTTAATGATTAAAAAAATCATTATTGCTATCTGCTTATGCTTATCACTGGGTGCGCAAGCCGTCTATCCAGATAGACCTATTCGGTTAATCGTTCCATTTGCGCCTGGTGGCACTACCGATATTATTGCGCGTAGTATTGCCGATCCTCTTGGGCGTCAATTAGGCCAGACGGTGATTGTTGAGAACCGGGCTGGCGGCGGTGGGAGTGTTGGTGCGCTGGAGCTTGCGCGTGCGCCAAAAGATGGTTACAGCATTGGGGCAGCAACCGTTTCTACTACGGCCGCTAATCCAGCTATTAACCCCAAAATTGGTTATGATCCCGCTAAGGATTTCACCCCCATTACGAATATTGCTGCCACCCCAAATATCATTGCTGTAAATCCCAACTTTCCGGCAAAAGACTTTAAAACTTTTTTAGAAGAGTTGAAAAAAAATCCGGGTAAGTATTCTTATGCTAGTCCAGGTACTGGGAGTGTTGGCCATTTGCAAATGGAGTTATTTAAAAATTTGACTAGCACCTATATTGTGCCTATTCCTTACCGCGGTGCTGGCCCGGCATTAACAGATACTGTAGCGGGGCAGGTGCTGATTGTTTTCGATAACCTACCCTCTGCTTTGCCGTTTATTAGAGACGGTAAATTGCTGCCAATTGTAGTTGCAGCACCAAAGCGTTTAGCAGAGCTACCTAACGTACCAACTTTTACTGAGGTGGGCTTAGCCCCAGTGAATCGTATGGCTTTTTATGGGCTTTATGGACCAGCGGGTCTACCCCGCGATATCGTCGACAAAATTTACGCAGCGATATATAAGGTAGTTTCGGATCCTGCTGTCCGAAAACGTATTGAAGATACTGGATCTATCATTAATGTGAATGGACCAGAAGAATTTAGCAAAGAAATGAAAGCCGAGCTAACTTTATACAAAGAAGTAGTAAATAAGCAAAGGCTACAACTCGATTAATTAGCGCAAACCTAGAGGTTTGTAATAGAGGCCTCTTTTTTAAAAACTCATATTAAATATGCTTGCGATTGATGTGGTTAGACTTTAACTCAGATGTATGGTCAGGAATAAAGCTAAAGCCTGGCAGTTACTGTAGAGGCTGACTGTACTTGCTAAATAAATACTGCCTTGAGCGGCCATTGTTAATGAGGATTCAAAATGTTGAGTCAAAAAATGAAGATTTTTCTAACGCCATTTTGCGAAGCAACCCCTGCCTGTCTCCTTGTTATGGTCCAGGGAAATATTTGGTTAGCAACTGTAGGGCACCTACTAAAGGCAGTGGAGACTGGGTTGATTACTGCTGTTGGTGTTTTTATTCTTTCACTGTTTACTTATCGTTGGTTTAGTAATAAATATCTAGTAGCAGGCATAACCGGTGGCATGTGCTTTATTGCAGATTTTTTGGCACACCCGAGTCACTTTGGCAGCGCCTCTACAGAAGCAATGGTAACGGGCACTTTTACCGCTTTAATTTCTTTAGTTTTGAATATGCTGGGCAAGAAAATTTTCCTACATTTGCGAAAAAATTCATCAAGTATTCATTAGGGGGTCAGACATCCTTTAACCTGTAATCCCATGCCTTGAACCCCGCTTAATATAGGCTCGCACGATAAATTTAAGGAAAAAATGAAATTTTTATATTCAATTTCAATTAGCTGTTTCTTTTTGCTCGGCTCAGTATCTGCTCTAGCGCAAGAGGCTGGTGAACGTTTTGCAAGAATAACAACTGAAAATATGTCGGTAGATCAAAAAAAGTATTTTGATCTATTAATGTCAGGGCCAGTTTCCTCTACTGGAAGTGCAGCAGTTGTGAAGGGTTCTAATAGTCTTGGGGCACCTTTTAATATCTGGTTACGTAGCCCGAAATTAGCAGAATCATTTCGCATTGTTAGCGAGCAAATTCGGTTTAATAGCTCATTGCCCCTAAAGTTAAATGAGTTTGCAATTCTGATTACGGCACAAAAATGGAGCTCATCTTATGAGTGGTACGCCCATCAGCGACTTGCTTTAAAGGCTGGGCTAGATCCTAAAATAATTGATCAATTAGCTCAAGGAACAAAGCCAGACGGCATGAGCAATGAAGAGGGGGCGATATATGATTTTGTGAATGAGCTATATGAAACCCATCAAGTTAGCGATAGAAACTTTATAAAAGTCAAAAATTTATTTGGCGAACAAGGTGTAGTCGATTTAATTGCAACGACTGGCTACTATGTCCTTGTAGCAATGGCGCTAAATGTAAATCGCACCCCTTTACCTAATGGTGCTCAATATATTATCCAACCGCCAAAAGAAACCCAGTAATAGATGGGTTTATAGACATAAGGCCTTAGCCGATTCAGCCCTAGGTGGCCAAGACCCATCAAAACCGATTTCTAGCTGCTTTGATTGGGCCTCTGCTCAAGCAGGAATTAAAGAATCAGTATATAAAAGAGAGACTCTCAACTAAAGATGCCCAAATGAAAAAAATACTTCTAGCAGCTCTATTCTTCCTTTTAACGGTAGGGATATCCCAAGCCGCAGATACTGCGCCCCCAATTAAGTCAGATCCAGTTTGGTTAACCCAGACAAGGGCAAGCATTAAGTCTGAAAAATACAATCAAGCAATACAGCAATTACAGGCTGCCAACGAAACAAGTTCGGCTGATTGGAATAACCTAATGGGCTACAGTCTTCGTAAGAAACAGCCACCAGATTTAGTCGGCGCTGAAAAATATTATCAAGCCGCTTTAAAGATAGACCCAAATCATCGCGGGGCTCTTGAATATTACGGACAACTAAAGTTAATCAATAATGATCTGCCGGGGGCGGAGGCCTTATTGGCAAGATTAGATAAAGTATGCACTTTTGGTTGTGAAGAATATTCTGATTTAAAAGAGGCAGTACAAAAATATAAATCTAAAAAGTAGGATATGAATGTCCTAAGCCCAAGCCAATTTTGTCTCGGGCCACAAAATTCAAACAATGCCCCGCTTTATGGGGGGCATTTTCTTTTGGTTTAGCCGAAGTGATTTGATTGGCTAGGATAATCTTGCTCTAGGGTTCGCATTCTCAAGTTTCAGCTGTTACTGCAGACCCCTTTATATCAAAGCTGAACTATGTTTACTTTTAGCCCCAATCGAATATCATGACAAGAGCTTATTAGGGGGTTCTATGGACAAGGAATACAAAAAATTTCGCTGGTTCTTAATTAGGGCAAAGACTCGCCTTTTATATTCAGCTATTGTAGGTATTGCCGCCTTCTTTTTGCTTGAGGGACATCACCCATCTACTCGTTTTTTAATGGCCTGGAGTTGTGCCTCATTAACTTACTTGATCTCAGTATTTGTGATGATGCAGTATTTCAATAGAGGAAAAGTTTCTTACCTTAGCAACCATCAAGATGAAGGACAATCATTTATCTATATTGTTTCTCTGCTTGCAAGTGCCGTGAGTTTGACGGCCATTTTTATTCACGTTGGAGGCATAAGTGATATTCCTCTAAAAGATCGCATACTTGGCGTGATAATGACAGGTGGGACCTTTTTTATTTCTTGGTTAGTGTTGCATACGGCTTATGCCCTTCATTATGCGCGTGCTTATTATGTGAACCTCAAAGAGGGTGCTGAGTGCACACCACTTATTTTCGCCGGCACTAAATACCCAAGCTATGCAGACTTCTTTCATTTTTCAGTCGTGATCGGAATGACTTGTCAGACTGCTGACATTATCATTGCCGATCAAAAAATTAGAAGTCTGGTTACCACGCACAGCCTTTTATCCTTTGTTTTTAATGCAACCTTGCTGGGCCTAACAATGAGTTTAGTGGGCGGCCTATTAGGTTAGCCACCCTTCCAGAGCGATAGTGACCTAGCTTGGGCAATGGATTATTTAAAGCATCATTAGGCAATATCAACCTCCCATTGGGAACATAAAGCTCCACTAGAATGGCTTTATCTTTATACATAGGGGCCACCCAGAATGAAAAAAGTCTTATGCCAAGCTGCTGCCCTCTCTATTTGCTTTAGCTTATATTTAGGAGTAGCTCACGCAGAACCATCAATTCCTCCCTTTTATCAAGCTGTGAGCAAAATGAGCCCAGATGGTAAGTTGGGTCAGGTTATTAAAAAAGAGGAAGTACCCACAGCGGTTCCTGGCGCACAAGCATGGCGTATTGCATATATTTCTTCTGATGTGGGAGATAGGAAAACTATTTCTACGGCCTTGGTCGTAGCTCCAACTGGCAAGGCTCCTGCTGAAGGCAGGCCTGTCATGGCATGGGCACATGGCACTACAGGAACAGCGCAAAACTGCGGGCCTTCCCAACAGACTAATCCTGCCGTTTCTTTAAATGAATATTTCTTATTAGATGGAAACTCTTGGACGGACTATGGACTCCCAAGCCTAGAGGCTTTTATTAAAGAGGGTTATGTAGTTGTTGGCACCGACTATCAGGGCCAAGGCGGAGGTGGCAAGCATCAGTATGCAGTTGCGATTACTCAAGCAAAAGATACGATTGATTCAATTAGAGCAGTTGGGTCTATGCAAGAAACGGGAGCTGGTAAGAAAGCAATAGTCTATGGTTGGTCACAAGGCGGCGGAACTGCAATTGCTGCTGCCAGCATGCCAGATTATCTGTCCAAAAAAGGCACTGCATTTGATGATATTCAGCCGGTAGGATTTGTAGCACTAGCCCCCTATGATGTTGCAGTAACAATGCCTGGAACGAAGCTTGATCAAGCCCTCTCAGAAAAAATGATTAGCCAGTTAACAAGCACTTTTTCCGACAATGTATTTAACTTTGCCCATTTCTCAATGACCTTATGGGGCACCCAGGCGGCGTTTCCAAATCTTCAGTTGACAGATTTATTAACGGATGATGGCGCCAAAGTGATCGACAAAATTTATTCTAATAAATGTATTCATGCATCAGCCGATACTTTGAGTTATGCCTATGGGTCTGGGTATAAAAATCTTTTAAAGCCACAGGCACAAAATACCTTGGCATGGGCTCAAGCGTTTTTGAAGGGAAGCGTTAATCCAGTGAAGCCTGTAGCCCCCGTAATTATTTACTGGGGAACCAAGGATACGGTTGTGCCCCCTGTGATGGGGGAGCTATATCAAAAGCAGATGTGTAGGCTGGGCGGTAACGTCAGCAGAGTTCAACTGCCGGGAGAGCAAACCCATTTCTCTACGCCAGGCAGTGCTGCATCTTCATATTTGCCCTGGATAAAAGATCGCCTTGCTGGTAAAACTTTGGCGAATACTTGCCCACCAAATTGAAGATAATTTGCATGATTGATCATTTAGACCATCTTGTTTTAACTACAGCAAAAGAGGCCGAGTGTATTGATTTTTATACTCGCGTATTGGGTATGAAATTAGAGGCATTTATTGGTGGCACTCCACCAGAAGAGCGCAAAGCGCTTAAGTTCGGAACCCAAAAGATCAATTTGCATATCAAGGGCAAGGAGTTTGAGCCCAAAGCAAATATCCCAACCCCAGGTGCTCTAGACCTCTGTTTTATTGCTGATAGACCGCTTCTGGAAGTTATTCGTCGGCTAGAGAAAGAAGCTTGGCCAATTATTGATGGCCCTATTGTTCGTACTGGAGCAACTGCAAAAATTAACTCAGTGTACGTTCGAGATCCCGATCAAAATTTGATTGAGATTAGCGAGCTACTCCCTTAATTTTTACGCAATCTAGATAGAATGACTTTCCAGGATCTGCTCATCCAAGCCTTTGTTCTCGGTTTCTTAGGTTTGGGCGCAGGCGTTTTGGGTGGGGTAATTGGGTTTGGAACTACGATTATCTTAATGCCGGCCTTGGTGTATTTTTATGGCCCAATTCAAGCAATTCCAGTGATTGCACTCGTTGCCACTGTTGCAAATCTCTCTCGTATTTTTTTGTGGTGGAGCGTCATTAATTGGAAAGTATGTTTTGTCTATAGCATCACTGCAATACCTGCAGTGATCTTGGGTGTGAACACTTTAGTCACCCTAAACGATCGACTTGTTGAAATTACCCTTGGCCTTTTTCTAATTCTGCTTATTCCAATTCGCCGATGGATGCGTAAACAGAATTTTTATCTTAAGCTATGGCAAATGAGCTTGGTAGGTGCTGGGATTGGCTATCTCACTGGCATAGTGGCCACCACAGGCGCGATTAATACGCCGTTCTTTTTGGCATTTGGTTTAAGCAAAGGCGCCTTTTTGGGTACTGAGGCTGCTAGCACCTTATCCATTTTATTCACCAAAGGCATTACTTTTCATCAGCTAGGGTTTTTAAATACTACGGCCATCATTCAGGGTCTATTGATTGGTAGCTGCGTATTATTGGGCTCTATCTTTTCCAAAAGAATTGTTTTAGCCTTGCCTGAAAAGAAGTTTTTATTACTAATGGAGCTAGTGATGCTGATTTCTGGGGCATCCATTCTGGTAATGTCTTTTTAAAGCAACTGTAATAAATAATTAAACCGTAATTTAGAGCATCAGGATATAATTTTTTCAAGCAGGAGAGTGAGGGGCAACCCTCCACCGAAGGCGCAAACTCCCATGAACGCTCAGGTATCCCAAAGGAAGGTACTGCTTATCCTAAATAGCCGTCTGGAGAGCCACCATTTTTATGGTGCACCGAAGGAGCAAGTCCTAAGCCAGGCTTAGGGTGAATCTCTCAGGTATCAGGGACAGGGGGAGCGGCATCCATCTGCATGGCAATTGCTATGTAACTGATGGGCCGTTTTTAGGAGAGTCTTTTATGCAAAACCTTTGCAAATAATTCAGTAGCAAATTGATTGGCCTGCCAATGGAGTTCTATTTCTTAATTGCTTAATGGCGATACTGCTTTTGAGCACACACTGAATGAGGTTAATGTATGACAAACAAATTTGTTGAAGAGGCGCCGTATCACCCTGGATATGAGGATGCAGATTTTAAGGGCGGAACTTCACCGCTTGCCGCAGAAATTGATCAATTTAGAAAGAGCAATTCTCGCTATTTGAGTTTTGCAGATGTGATTGTTGACTTCTGTGCAGCACAGCAAAATAAATTACATTCAACTAAGTAATGTAATGAAAATAAGCCACCGCTAGGTGGCTTATTTATTAAGGCCTTATTTAAAGCGGTAGGCTAGCGCTAAAAAAACATTGTCTTGGAATGAGCGATTCATCACAGGGCTATTGTTGATTGCATTACCCATCCATTTTCGTTTGCCATAGATATTGACATACCAGCTATCAATCACCGGAATCTCAACCATAACGCCCGCTAGTAAATTATTAGTAGCCGATACCGAGTAAGCGTTGTAGCCTGTGAGCTGTGATTCCCCAGTGTTAATACCATAGTAGTAGTTGGCGTATTGACTTGATTGCCTCTCTACTCCAACTTGAGGATAAACGACGATCTTCTTATAAGTCTCCAGTTCTGCAAAATAGAGAAACTCATAAAGTGCCCCTTTAGATTTGCCGAAGTCATGATAAGCATTTACAAAAAATCCACCAATGGGGGTTTCTTGGAATGTGCCTAAGCCCAGAGGTATGGGATCGCTGCGGTTGATAGTTGTGCCATTAAATGGCGATTTCACTTTATAGGTATCTAGGTTAATTTTCCCAATCACCTCAAGGTAGCCGTAACCCATCTTGAAAGTTTTAATACCAACTTCATCAATGCGCACAAAAAAACGCTGATAGTCAAAAAAAGCATAGGGTAGAAAAAGAGATTGCGTACCTTCGGTACCAATATGCAGGTTTGAGGTGTAGACCGCTAAGCCAATATCGCCAACAACATGATCTGGTAAGCTATCCGGCACGTCATCCATGGCATATAGAGGTGCCGATAGGAGTGCGATCAGGAGATAGATCGGCACCCTGAGAAATAGTTTCATATTCAGTAGTTTATAGGTCTAAATTATCTAAGGCCAATCCATCGAGATGGCTGGTATCCGCCCAGTTGTCAACTGTCCAGTTAGACCCAACGTAACTAATCCAGTTAAGTGACGCATTTGGAACGGCTACCGCTCTCTCAGCATCTAGCGCTTGATTACTTGCTATTCGATACATCATATCCAGGGCCCCACCATGACTGACTACCAAAATCGTTTTGCCAGCATGTTTTTCTTGGATATCTTGAAGCGCAGTTTTAATACGACTCGCAAATTGCAAGATACTTTCTCCACCGCGCAATTCATGATGAATATTTCGGCTGAGGTGAATTTGCCAGAGCTCTGGCTCTACAAGCGGCGCTTCGTTAATGGTAAGCCCCTGGAGGGCGCCAAGATGGCGCTCTTTTAGTGAGCTATGAGTAATGGCAGAAACTGCATACAAGCTCTCAATTGCATTGGCAGTTTGTTTTGCTCTCTGTAAATCACTGGTGTAGAGAACATCAAATTGAAAGTTGCTGCTCTTAAGAGTCTTTGCGATCTGGGCCGCCTGAGCAAAGCCGCGGTTATTCAGAGGAATATCGGTATAGCCCTGAAGGCGGCGTGCACTATTCCAATCAGTTTCTCCATGGCGCACTAAGCAAAAGCGAGTTGTAGTCATATGACAATCATAAGGGCTAATGATTTCTCGAGAGCTCATGCTCTGCAATACTTTAGAAGCACCCCTCTGGGTTTGTCAATACAATGGCTTCATATATGCAAAGGGTGATAGTGAATAAAGAAACCAAAGGAATGCTGATCGGTTTTATTGGCATTTTGATTTTTAGTTTAACTTTGCCGGTAAGTAAAATTGCAGTTCTTAGCTTTGACCCATACTTCATTGCATTTGGTCGAGCGACACTTGCAGGCATAGTGGCTTTGGCATATCTACTATTCAAAAAAGGGCGCATACCATCCAAGGCTGATTTTACTAAGTTTGTAGTAATTGCCTTAGGGGTAGTTTTCGGTTTTCCAATTTTTACTACTGTTGCCATGACTGAGGGCTCTTCATCCCACGGAGCAGTGATCCTAGGCATGATGCCTTTGGCTACAACCGTTATTGGTGTTATTCGTTTTAAAGAAAGACCATCATTAGGATTTTGGCTAGTTTCTCTATTGGGCGCAGTCTTGGTAGTCGTTTATGCCCTGTTAAAGAACTTAGGAAGTTTTACTTACATAGACGGCTTATTGGTGCTCGGTGGCATTTGTGCCTGTGTCGGATATGTAGAGGGTGGCGAGCTTTCTAGGAAGATGAACCCACGGATAGTGATTTCTTGGGCGCTCGTAATTTCGCTTCCTGTCAATATTGTGATGAGCTATTTCACATTTGAGATGCATTACCTTAATGCGAGTCTTATAGCTTGGACCAGCTTTATTTATTTAAGCCTATTCTCGATGTTTATTGGCTTCTTTTTTTGGTACGAAGGGCTTGCTATTGGCGGCATTGCGCGAGTGAGCCAAGTTCAGCTGATGCAACCATTTTGTACGCTTGTGGCGGCCAGTGTTTTGCTCGGGGATTCGCTCACAGTCATGAATTTAGTTTTCGCCTTCTTGGTAGTTTCCACCGTCATCCTAGGAAAAAGAATGTTGGTAAAGAGGACTTAAATATTTTTGGCAGACAAGTAAAAAGCCCCGAAATATCGGGGCTTGGTATTTATGCAGCAACAGCATGTTTCTGTATCGCTCGCAAGATCTTGCTTTTTTCTTTTGGCTTAGTGCTAGCCTCCAGTAACTTATTGAGCTGAGTAGCATTTAGTGGCCCAAGGCGCGGTTTACCTGTTTTGGTGAGCATGGGATCGTTTTTTCTGTTTCTTTGATTTTGGCCTGCAGCCATGAGTTTTCCTAGACTAATGAAATGATGAATTCAAGAGGGATACTCAAGAGATCCCCCTATCTAGGGCGCACAATAGTGATCACAGTTCAGAATAACAGCTTAAAAGTCCAGGCGCTATGATTACGACATGATTAATCCTCCAAATATCATCTTCTCTCTAGCAATGGGCTTTCTGATGTCTTCTGCCATCACACTTGCAACCACTTTTGTACGCGTTGGGCTCTCGGCAAATTTCTCTTCAATATGGCTAGAGGTTTGATCGGTGGCCGATCTAGTGATCAAATAACAAGGAATCTTTTTATGAAGACTTACATTTCCGGGGTGTTGTGTTTAGTTCTATTAAGCGCTTGTGCAGCTGTGTATACGGACGCATCTGATGCAAATCACGTCACTTTTTTGAATAGCAGCGGCGAGTCTATTGAGCAATTAAGCAAGAAGGCAAGCAACTATTGTGCGCAATACGGCAAGGTTGCTACTTTTAAAAGTACGGATACACCACTAGTGGCAGTTTTTGACTGTAAGCTGCCTCAGAGTAAAAGCAAATAATCAACCAGCTAAGTCTGATTGATAAATTAAGCCAGCATGTTCTCTGAGAGCGTGAAACTGAATTGATTCCCAGCGCTGTTGAGCCACATCAAGCTCTGACTTATGAGATGCCAGGAAAACAGATGCTCCTACAACGTCTTCTGCCATCCGATGAATATTTTCTTGGGTAAATTTTTTCAAAGCAACAGGATCATCTGAGCTTACCCAGCGGGCTAAGTTATAGCGTGCTGGCAGCAAGCGCACTTCAGCGCCATACTCCGTTTGTAGGCGATGACTCACGACCTCAAATTGCAGTTGACCAAAGGCTCCCAAGAGCATCGTGCCACCAGCCATAGGGCGGAAGACCTGAATAGCACCCTCCTCGCCAAGTTGCATCAAGCCAGTTCTGAGTTGCTTAGATCGCATGGGATCTGCTGATTCAACCATGCGAAAAATTTCAGGAGCAAAAAATGGCAGGCCCGTAAATTGCAATTGCTCACCTTCAGTAAGCGTATCACCCAGGCGGAGTAAGCCATGGTTAGGCAGGCCAATAATGTCTCCCGGAAATGCCTCATCCAAAATATCGCGTCTTTGTGAAAGAAAAGACAATGCATTATTGGTGCGCACTTCTTTGTTATTACGACAGATCTTTAATTTCATGCCACGCTGAAAGTGCCCTGAGCAGATGCGTAAAAATGCCACACGGTCACGATGCGCTGGGTCCATATTTGCTTGAATCTTAAAGACAACGGCAGAGAATTTATTTTCAGCAGGACTTACCTCGCGTTGCAGCGCTTTGCGTGATCCTGGTGATGGCGCAAGTTCAACTAGCGTATTCAAAATTTCTCGTACACCAAAATTGTTAATCGCTGAGCCAAAGAATACGGGGGACTGGCGGCCTGCCAAGAAAGCTTCACGATCAAATTCAGGCATTGCTTCTTTAATAAGCGCTACTTCTGTCAAGGCGTTTTCTAAGTCAGTACCCAGGCGCTGTTTAAGTGCCGGATCATTTACATCAACCACAGCATGTGAGTCTTCAGTAACGCGGTCTTCACCTGCTTTAAACATGCGCATGCGCATATTGGCGATATCAATGACCCCCGCAAAAGATTTGCCCATGCCTACTGGCCAGGTAAATGGAACAACTTCGATACCAAGAGCGGTTTCGATCTCGTCCATTAATTCCATAGGGGGTTTCACTTCGCGATCCATCTTATTAATGAAAGTGACGATAGGTGTATTACGAGCGCGACACACCTCAAGCAACCGTAAGGTTTGTGATTCGACACCATTCGCTGCATCAATCACCATCAAAGCAGAATCTACGGCTGTTAAAACGCGATACGTATCTTCAGAGAAATCTTGATGGCCCGGAGTATCGAGTAGATTGATGATGCAGTCGCGATATTCCATTTGCATCACGGAGCTAGCAACAGAGATTCCACGTTGTTTCTCAATCTCCATCCAGTCAGAGGTTGCGTGCCGGCTTGCTTTGCGGGCTTTAACGCTGCCAGCAATTTGAATTGCGCCAGCATAAAGCAACAATTTCTCAGTGAGCGTTGTCTTGCCAGCATCGGGGTGGGAGATGATGGCAAAGCTACGACGTCGTAATACTTCTGAGCCCGGAGTGCTGGAGGTGGTGGTATCGATGGTAATTCTGCGCTTATTAATCTAGTTTGGACGCAATTATAAGCGGGTGAGCTTACTTAGAATTGCTCTTCTGGCCTTACAAATCGCCATTGTCCCGGTGGCAGCGGGCCCAGTGAAATTCGACCGATTCTGACGCGTTTAAGTCCAATGACCTTGAGTCCAACCATTTCACACATTCTACGAATCTGACGCTTACGTCCCTCGCGCAATACAAAGCGGAGTTGGTCTTCATTTTGCCAACTCACCTGTGCTGGCTTTAGTGCGACCCCATCTAAAGATAGACCATGTTTAAGGCGATCTAAATCTTCGAAAGACAGAGCCCCTTCAACACGGACTAAATATTCTTTTTCAATTGGGCTATTTTCGCCAATCAATAATTTAGCGATTCGACCATCTTGGGTGAGTACCAGCAGCCCAGTAGAGTCAATATCAAGTCTGCCTGCGGGAGCCAAGCCTTTAGTATTAAAGCGGGGGTTGCGACCCTTATCAAGTGGGCTACCAAAGTAGTTATCAGGCGTGATCAATGAGGCAGCCGGCTGATATTCTTGCTCATCATCGAAGTGTGAGATGAAGCCAACGGGTTTATTCAGGATTACCGTAATACGAGAAGCCTGCTGGACTTTGGCTCCAGACTGCAATTCAATTTTTTGATGTCGATAAGCGCGAACGCCAAGCTCGTTGACCACCTCACCATCTACTGTGACTAAGCCTTGCTCAATATAGGCGTCTGCTTCACGACGTGAACATAGCCCTAACTCAGACAACAGTTTCGAAACGCGTACTTTATCTTCCATGCCCATATTATCGGGCAATTGCCCGAATTAGACGTTATTGCCAATCTTTCTTTAGGTGGAAGACTTATAAGGGTTGGTTTTGTTTCCAGGACGATTTTTAAAGCGCTTATGGACCCAATAGTATTCAGCTGGGCGAAGAAGAATTTCTTTTTCAAAGCATTGGTTTAAGCGAGCAGTATCTGTTTTGGGATCGGGTCCGGGGAAGTCTTTTAGGGGCTCGCTGATTTCACAAAGGTAGCCAGATTCATCCGCTTTTAAAGTGGTAGTCATCATGCAAACATCGGCCCCGGTAATCTTGGCCAGGCGCGACACAGTAGTAATGGTATTAGTTTCAATCCCAAAGAAGGGAACAAACTCAGAATCTTTTGTGCCTAGATCAATATCTGGAGCAATGATAATGAAGTCACCATTACGAATCTCTCGGATGATTTCTTTTGAATTTCCTTGACGATCAATTGAGTTTCCGCCAAAGCGATTACGCCATTCAATAATTTTTTGGTTGAAGAAGGGATTTTTCATCCTCTGAAAAAATCCTGAAGTGCGAGGCCAGTGCCGCTCTTTTGCAAGTGCACTCAAAATAATGCTGCCTTCAATCCCAGTGAAATGCATGTTCACCAAAATGCGCGGCTTTCTGCTCGCTAGATCAACGGCAGATTTTACTTCGATCATGTCACCTAACTGTTTCCTACTGCCTAACCAGATAATGCTTTTCTCAACTAGGCTCCGACCAAGTAAGCGCCAGTGTTGCTTACTCAGAAGATCAATTTCAGTTGTATTTAATTTGGGGAAACACAAATGCAAGTTTGTTTTTACAACCTGATTTCGGTCTCCGGGAATGCGGGCAGCGATATAGCCCAAGCCATAGCCAATCGATACTAAAAGCCGATAGGGCAGAATAGAGAGGAGCTTAAGAAAAGCAACTACTGCTTGATTAGCAAAGGATTTGAGCAAATGCGATTTACTCAGTGTCGTAACGAGTTAAGGTTTTTTTATAACGCATTTCCATCTCTTCGATTGAGCTGCAGGACATTCCTAAATCTTTTACGATCCCTGTATCAAGACGGTATGCCCAGCCATGCACTGTCAGATCTTGGTCGCGAAGCCAAGCATCTTGAACAATGGTGGTCTCACACACATTGACAACCTGTTCAATCACATTTAATTCGCATAAACGATCTTGGCGCTTCGGTGTAGGTAAAACTTCCCCTAAATAGCGCTCATGTTTTTGGTGGACATCTTTAACGTGACGCAACCAATTATCAGCAAGGCCTACACGGCGATCGCTTAATGCAGCATGTACACCCGCACAACCATAATGTCCAACCACGATGATGTGTTTTACTTTCAGTAAGTCAGTCGCAAACTGAATCACAGATAAACAATTTAAGTCAGTATGTACAACAACGTTAGCCACATTGCGGTGAACAAATAGCTCACCTGGTAACAAGTCAACAATTTCATTGGCAGGTACGCGACTATCGGAGCAGCCAATCCAGAGGTATTCTGGGGCTTGTTGATTCACTAAGCGCTTAAAGAAATCAGGATCTTTGGCGATCATGCCTTCAGCCCAGTTGCGATTGCTTGCAAAAAGGTGGTCTAGCGTTTTGGAGCTCTTCATAATCATGGTTTAAGTTTAAAGTACTTTAATGACGCCTATTTGGTTAAAACAAACCCCCAACGGAATTACGTTAAATCTACATTGCCAGCCAGGCGCAAAGATCACCAAAGTGGTAGGCTTGCATGATGGTTGTCTTAAGATTTCCCTGCAGGCGCCTGCCATAGAAAATAAGGCCAATGAGCTGTTATTGGCTTGGCTTTCGAAGCAATTAAAAGTCCCCCAAAAACAGATTCAGTTCATTTCTGGGCAAAACAGCAGGCATAAGAGGGTTGAAGTCTGGGGGCCTATTAGCCTTGAGCAAATTATTCAGGCTCTCAAACCCTAAATTACCAGAAGATTGCCCACAAAATTCCCAAAATTAAGACCCATTTGCTGACGTAATAAACGCTGCGGTGTTTGGCTTTCAGTTTTTTAGCTTGGGCCCTGAGCTGGTAAAAGTATTTAAATACGACATTCACAAAGCCAACTTTTTCACCTTCAACGTTTTGAGATGCTGCAGCACTCATAACGTGGCGACCGAACCAGCGATTGATCCATTGCATTACTTTTGTATAAACAGGCCGCTCAACATCACAAAATAGGACGATGCGTTGATGATCGGTTTCATTGGCAGCAAAGTGAATATAGGTTTCATCAAACATGACAGGTTCGCCATCTTTCCAAAAATAACGCTCGCCATCAACCTCAATAAAGCACTTGGGATCATTTGGAGTCACGAGGCCAATGTGATAGCGTAGGGATCCTGCATAAGGGTCACGGTGACGTACTAGAGTCGCTCCGGGGGGTAGGGATGCGAACATAGCTGCTTTGACGGAGGGGATGGATTTAAGCAGTGCCACTGTTTTAGGGCAGCTGGCCTGAGCGGAAGGTAGATCTTTGCCGTACCAGTAGAGGTGAAAACGCTTCCAACCCGTTCTAAAGAAGGAATTAAACCCAATATCGTTATAGCCTGTTGCTACAGCAATAGCACCGTCTGCATTTAATGAAAGCGCCTCTTGGCGGATGATTTCCCAATTATCTTGCAAAGGCTTCATTTCGGGAAATTGGCTTACTGGTATAAAAGCAGTCGCTTTTACTTTAGAAAATAAATATAAAAGTGTATTAATGGGGGCTAAAAGTACTTGATAGTCCATTAGTGATCTCACCAATCCAAAGCGGACCCTACCTCTGAAATAAACATAAAGAGCTGAGGCTACAAAAATAAAAAAGATGATGTGACGAATTTGCATGGAACTTGCCAATGTAAGGTGACTACTAACATTTTAATTTGTCTGCAGGCCCTTGATAGACTATTTCTTACTCAGAGATACACATATACTTAGTCAAGATAGGTTTGGGTGCCCAGTTAGGGTTTATGTGGACATAGATCAAGGATGATCGTATGAATGGGTTTATAAAATGGCTCTTAAGCCTTGTTTTAATTGGGTTAGTGGGTATTTCAGCATATACCTGGATCATGCTTAATTGGAGCTATGGGAACGGCGAACGAGCTGGATATGTACAAAAATTCTCCAATCGTGGCTATATTTGCAAAACCTGGGAGGGAGAAATGGCGATGGTTTCGATGCCTGGAACGATGTCTGAAAAATTCCTCTTTACGGTGCGTGATGATGCTGTGGCGCAAAAAATAAATGCTAATTTAGGTAAAAAAGTAGCTCTAAAATACGACCAGCACATTGGTTTGCCAACAAGCTGTTTTGGAGATACTGAATATTTTGTATCCGATATAGTCGTTTTGGATGACTAATTTGTAGTGGTAGTAAAAAATTAATGTAACGCAGCTTTATTTTTGTAATTTTTTGTGGTTAAAATCATGTAAGCGTAATGTGCGCTGACATCAATATCTATAAGGAGCTTCACTTGAACAAAGCCGAACTAATCGCAGCAATTGCTGACGACGCCGAGATCTCTAAAGCAAAAGCTGAATTTGCATTGAATTCTGCTATCGACACAATCATCAAAGCTGTTACTAAAGGCGACTCAGTACAACTGATCGGTTTCGGGACATTCTCATCTGGCAAGCGTGCTGCACGTATGGGCCGCAATCCAAAAACTGGTGAGCCACTCAAAATCGCCGCTGCTAAAACTGTTAAGTTTTCTGCTGGTAAAGCATTTAAAGATTCAGTTAACAAGCGTAAGAAGTAATTCTTTCTTTGTTGATCAAAAAGCCCGGCATGCCGGGCTTTTTTATTACCTCAAGAATTTGAAGAATTTCAGAATCTGTTATGAATTAACTTTGCACTAGGCGTCGATGACGATGAATGCTCATCAATATCCCCGCACCAAACCCAAGAGTAACCAAAGCTGTACCACCGTAGCTAATAAATGGTAACGGAACACCAACGACTGGCAGTAAGCCGCTCACCATGCCAATGTTCACAAACGCATAAGTAAAGAAAATCAGCGTTACTGCAGCGCCCAGTAAACGCGTAAATAGGTTCGGCGCACTTGCTGAGATTGCTAAGCCTCTTTTAATAAGGGCAAAGAACAAGGCAATCAATATTAGATTACCAAGCAAGCCAAACTCTTCTGAGAAAACTGCAAATACAAAGTCGGTATGTTTTTCTGGAATAAATTCTAAATGTGCTTGCGTACCTTGAAACCAGCCCTTACCAAAAAATCCACCAGAGCCAATAGCAATCATGGATTGAATTGTGTGAAAACCCTTTCCAAGCGGATCACTAGTAGGGTCTAGCAAAGTACAGATGCGATGTTTTTGGTAGTTGTGTATGAATGGCCAGGCAACATCATGCGCGCAAATCGTGCTGCCAAAAATAATAATAAGCAGAATGCCAATAACACCAAGACCTACAAAAGGCAGAATCCATTTCCATGGCAAGCCAGCTAAGATGATGACGTAGAGACCAGCTGCAAAAACAAGGAGTGCTGTGCCTAGATCTGGTTGGCGCGCTATTAGGAAAACTGGAATAGCCAAAATAATTGCTGCTACTGCGTAGTCCCAGCCCTTCTGAATGCCTTCGCGCTTCTGAAAGTACCACGCAAGCATAAGGGGCATTGCAATTTTCATGATTTCAGATGGCTGAATAACAAAGCCAATATTGAGCCAGCGACGCGCGCCTTTTTTAATCAATCCAAATACAGCTACCGCAATCAATAGCGCAATACCAATACCGTAAATCCAAACAGCACCCGTCTCTAACCACTTGGGTGGAATGCGAGAAACAATCCACATCACGATAAATGACAGTGCAAGGTTGCGTAACTCATCTATGATTTGAACAGGTGTATTTTGACTTGCAGATAAAAATGTAAAAAAGCCAATGGCTGCTAATCCAAGTAAAATAAGGCCTAGCTGGCGATCTAGTCCAGCGAATATACCGAAGAATAAACTTTTAATTGTGATTAAGGGGCTCTTTTCCACTCAGGAATCTCCTTAGGCCACTTGCCCTCAATGTAATAGTCCAATGCCTTGCGTGCAATTGGCGCTGCGTATTGCGCACCAAAGCCTGCGTTTTCAACCACCATTGCAATCACGATAGTAGGTTTATCTGCGGGGGCAAATGCAATATATAAAGCATGATCTCGTAAGAATTCCGCAGTAGCGCTATGTTTATAGTCTTTCGAATTCAAACTAAAGACTTGGGCAGTACCAGTTTTACCGCCAACTTGATATCCCGTGCCCTTAAATGCTGCAGCAGAAGTGCCAGAGGTATTCACTTCGACCATTGCTTTTTTGATGACCTCAATATTTTCCTGGTTCAGATCGATGCGATAACTTTCTTTTGGGGTTGTTAATACTCGGTTACGAGTAAATGGATCTTCAATGGCTTTTACCAAGTGCGGTTTCATCACAATGCCATTGTTTGCTACGTTTGCCATTGCGTGCGCTAATTGCAAAATGGTGAAAGCGTTATAGCCCTGGCCAATACCCAAAGAGATCGTTTCACCTTCGTACCATTTTTGCTGCTCAGGTTTCTTGAAGGTATTTTTCTTCCACTCAGTTGACGGGAGAACGCCCCTAGTTTCGCCTTCCAAATCAATGCCGGTGATTTGACCAAAGCCAAGAGGCTTCATGAAGTCATGCATCATATTGACACCCATATCACGAGCGAGCGTGTAGTAATACGTATCACAGGATTCAACAATTGACTTTTGCATATCAACGATTCCGTGACCACCCTTCTTATCATCGCGGAAGGTGTGGTTACCGAAATTAAAATAACCAGGATCAGAAATTGTTTGTGAAGGTGTACGTTTCTTATTCTCCAAAGCAGCAAGCGCCATGAAAGGTTTATAGGTTGACCCTGGCGGATAAATTCCCTTTAGTGGACGGTTATAGAGCGGTTTTTGTGGAGAGTCATTGAGCTCTTTCCATGTTACGGAGTCAATCCCTTCAACGAAATCATTTGGATTGAAGTTAGGCTTAGATACAAAAGCCAAGACATCGCCCGTTTCAGGTTCGATAGCTACAAATGCGCCGCGGAAATTTCCATAGAGCTGCTCAACTAAGTACTGCAATTTAATATCAACCGAGAGCACCACATTTTTACCGGGCACGGAAGGTGAGCTAGACAGTGTGCGCACTGGTTTTCCGCCTGCAGTGATTTCTACTTGATCATATCCGGGCACACCACGGAGAACAGTTTCGTAGCTTTGCTCCAAGCCAATCTTGCCAACATATTGAATGCCTGGCAAAAAAGAGGCCTGCAAAGCATCTGGGTCATCAGTTTTAGCACCCTCGATTTCGGCTTGCATGCGCTCCTTATCCCTTTGAGAAACTCGACCGATATAGCCGATCAGGTGAGAGGCTAACTCGTTATACGGATACTCCCGAAAGCTTCTGGCACGGATCTCAACCCCCGGAAAACGGTAGCGATTGGCCATAAAGCGTGCAGTTTCAGCTTCATTGAGCATGGATCGCAGGGGAAATGTGCCCATATTTCGGGAATCTTCCAAGGAGCGTTTGAAATTACGACGATCTTTGGGTGAAATATCAACAATTTCAGAAAGGTCGTTAATGAGTTGGTCAACATTGCCCTTAAGCTCTTCGGCATTGACATCTAAGGTAAGGGCTGAGTAGTTTCTGCCAATCACAATGCCATTGCGATCAATGAGAAGTCCACGATTAGCTGGTGCCGGTACTAAAGCGATACGATTACTTTCAGCTAACAAAGCATACTTACCATGGCTGAAAAGTTGTAACCACACCAAGCGAGTTATTAAAAGTAAAAAACAAAATGTGACAAATAAAGTCGCAATATGAATGCGTTCTTGAAATGAGTCAAGGTTCGGTTTTTTAAATGAAACCATACAACCTCTTACAGTGGCCGATTATGATCAACGTCAATCGGGCGACGTTGAGGGGCTAACAGTATGCGAGTTGCTAATGGCCAAAGTATTGCCTCAATGATGGCTTGAATGGCGCCTGTTAAGGCCCACCAATACAGTTCACCACTGAGCAGCCAATGCACTAAGACTGGAAATAAAGAAACCAGCAAGAAGATGGGCAGTAGATGGAGGGCTTGCGATAGAACGGTGAGCGCCACAATCCGCCTATGCCAAGAGATGGCTACATAGGCTACTAGGGAATAGCTAAAGGCATGGAGGCCCAAAAGATCAGAGTTATGCACATCAATCAATAATCCAAGAATGAAAGCCGAAATCACGCTAACGTAACGATGTTGATGGATATTCCAAAACACAATACACAGAATGAGCCAGTCTGGCACCCATCCATAATTACCAATTGGTAAAAGATTTAATAGCAGCGCACAAAATAAGCTGAAATAAATAAAGACCGGGTTGACCGGGCGCAATATATAGCCGCTTTGGAAGTCAATCATTGCATTCCTCGCGCACGAGTTTGGCGACGGCCTGGAGTATTGCTTAACGGTGTAGTGGCGCTCGATTTGTTATTGATAGTTGGTGCCTTAGCGTCAAACTGCGGATCATATAAAAAAGCTAAGGCTTGGCGATAGCGATTGACTGCAGCGACTGGAACACAAAATACATTAGAAGAGTTTTTATCGGCATTGCGCTCAATTTTGCTAATGACTGCAACCGCAAATCCTGGTGGGTAAATACCATCAATGCCGGAGGTAAGCAAAATATCGCCAACTTCTAAGTCACTGGCGACAGGCAAATAGCGTAATTCCAAAGGATTTCCACGCCCCGCCCCAAAAATAGCGGCACGCAGGCCGTTGCGGGCGACCTGCACTGGAACGGCAAAATCACGATCTTCTAGTAAGGAGACCTCAGCGGAGCGTTCATAGAGGCGGACCACTTGGCCAAGGATGCCGGAGTCGTTGGCGATGGGGTTACCGAGCTTTAAACCATCATTACTGCCACGGTTGATCACAATACGCTGCGAGATTGGGTTGGGCGGGTTAAAGAGAATTTCTACTGGTAAGGTTTTGAAGGCAACTTGTTTTTGCAGTGCCATCAGCTCACGCAAATTTTGATTCTCTACCATCAAGAATTCAGATTGATTTGCTAATAAAGAGAGTTCTGCTTGGCGTACCTTCATTACTTGATTTTCTTGATCAAGCGTTGACCGAGTAGTGAAATACTCTGATGTCGTCTCAAAAATATTGCGGGGGGCCATCATGACATATTCAAGCGGCCGCAAGATCCAATTCACATTATTGCGAATCGGGTCGAGAGCTTTAAAACGGAAATCAATCAGCATCAGAGCGATGCTGATTGACAGACAGACAATCAGTTTGAGTA
>Ga0194037_1000730_pt1 | contig 25411 bp, 12 predicted proteins | sample JunL306m_MetaG_FD_148653 | JGI IMG/M metagenome (GOLD analysis project Ga0194037, IMG submission 148653) | Anoxic zone freshwater microbial communities from boreal shield lake in IISD Experimental Lakes Area, Ontario, Canada - Jun2016-L304-6m | ecosystem: Environmental > Aquatic > Freshwater >...
GGGAAAGCTTCATTTCGACCAGCTCTTTCTGTTGCCGCATATCCCTGAAGAGTCGCTCGAGGGATATGGCCAGTGCGGACATTGAATTTCCGATGATCATGCCTCCTGCTGGAATAAAGTAGCGGGGTTCCCACCATGGAGTTATTCCGATAACCAATCCGGAAACAAAGAGTGCTGTTGCTAGATAACTGACGAGCATTGTCAGAAATGTCGGAATGATATAGGGGATCTGCTTTTCTTTTACCCTTCCTTTTATAATAAACATTGCTGAAAAGACCATTACGGTGAATACACCAAGGACTATCCAGGGGTTTGAGGTTTTTAAGATGAACGTCAGGACGTATCCCATTAAAAAAAGCTGGGCAAACGTGCGTATGGTTCCAATGGTGATATCGCGGTTAAGACCAAGATGATAGATGAAAGAGCTGGCCTGTGCAATGAGGATAAAAAACAACGCAATAAGCAGTTGCGGGACTGAGATGTCAATTATCTGGTTCATAAGGAGAGGTGGAGTGATTTTTGGTTGAGGGTGTAGATAAGCGGTTTTACCTCCCCGGGCTTATAATCGCTATGTGTAACGGTTATAAGGGTTTTGCGGTCTTCGGTGTTGAGGCGTTCTATAATGGCGAATACCATTGATGCGCTTTCGTGGTCGAGGGCTGAGGTTGGTTCGTCGAGCAGGAGCAGCTGTGGCTGCTGCAGGAGTGCTCTCATAATGGCTAACCGCTGTTTCTGGCCTATGGAAAGTTTCATGGCGGATTGGTCCGGGCTGACATCGGCCAGATAAAATTTGCGCAGCATTTCTCTGAGCTCTTCGGTACTGGGCTTGAGTTTGTCTGCATTGATGGCAAATGAAAACGGGAGGATCAGGTTTTCCTGAACTGTTGCGTCAATCATCTGGGGTATCTGGGCAACATAGCTGATCATGCTCCGAAGCTTTGCCGGTGCTATTGTGGTAATGTTGTTACCCTGAAAAAGAATTGAGCCGTCCCGAGGTTGGTTGAGTCGGCAGATAAGACGCAGCAGTGTTGACTTTCCTGATCCTGACGGGCCTTTTACCAGAATAAACTCACCTTCCTGTACGGTTACAGATAGCCGGTCAAAAACAAGTGCTGTTGTACCTTCGTAGGCAAAGGAGAGATTCTTAATGTCGAGGAGTGGTGTCATATCTGAGGGGTGAAGGAATTTTTAAAGCGAAGAGCAACCCGGATTGTCAGGCAATCAGATGCACACTTTTGATGGTAACATGATCAATGGGGGTTTGTGTTGCAATGTGGCAGCAATACTGTTGGTCTATCGGTATTTTTTTGAGAAACCATCTGGTTTGCTTAATACTCGCCTGTGTTCCCTTGAGTACAACGTTGTTCAAGGGTAGTAACAGGCCTTGGCCAAAGCCTTTTAAAACAGCTTCTTTCCGGGTCCAGCAATCGAAAAACAGGTGATTGGCTTCGGCATTGTCATGCTGCTTAAAGAGGTCTGCTACCTCTGGCAACTCTTTTGAAAAGTCATTGATATCAATAGAACGGATTTTTTCTATATCAATTCCTATGGGTTGATTTCTAGTATAAGCTAGAACGACGATATTTTCACAATGTGAGATGTTGAATTCAGGCCCACCTTTGATAAATGGTTTACCGTACTGAGACAGTTGCAATTCGTGAAATTTTGTTATCCCAATTTTCTGGTAATTGTCCTGTAACGCTTTCAGCAGAAGCAACCTGCCAAAAAGGGTTGCCTGACGGTCCTGCCAGCGGTTGTATCGCAGTATTGAAGCATGATGCCCTGAGGGAATCATGGCAAGATAGGTGTCGGTAAGTCTCTGTGATAGCATGCTTCCGTTATGAGCATAATAAAGTTCTGCGCTCAATTCGGACAAATTGCCTGGCACTGTTTTAACGGGGTGCTGTGGTTGAATCAGAAAATGTATATGAACACTTCGGGCATTTTTTCAGCGGCTTCGGTCGAGGATCGGAAGCAACGAGAACAAGTGCGCCTATAAATGGCGTTAAAAAGAGACTGCAGAAAAAATAGCCCCAAAAGCCAAATTTTCTGTTTGAGCCTATGAAAGCAATGACAAGACAGAGAATAAAATAGATCAGCTGAATAATCATGAGCTTTTCTCACAGAATTGAGTTCTCTTGTACATAAACGCTTTCAATGGCGCCATAACAACCTCCTGGCTCTTATGGCGCTTGTATTCTGAGGGTGAAAGAACAATACTCTTGTATGTCAATTTGAGCTTACTGGCTCTTCTTTTTTCAAATCGGCCGCCACATTTTTCCCTTTAGTGAATTGTTCTGCAAAATAACTTTTCACTTTGGATGGATCAAGATCGAGGAATGTACCGCCTGACTCGAAGTGCTGGATAAATACCTTGTAAATGGCATAGGTTGCCGCACCTGAAATAACCGGCATGGTAACGGCTCCAGTGGTCTGACCAATCAATGGAATGCATTTGATCAAACTGGCCAGGGTACCTCCTAATGCTACTGGTATAAAACCTCCCAGCAAGGTTGTGATAACCGATTTGCCGATATCGCGACGGAACGGGACACCATATTCTTTGGAGACGGTCCTGATCATATCGAGCTGCACTCCTATTAATGCAACGAGATCAACTATGGGTAGTGGAACGAGTCCAACGCCCATTGATGTAATGATATGATTTCTGGCATGTTTCCAAAGACGCTGGTCGCGATCAAGTGTATCGTTGACACTTTCTGATACAACTTCGGCTGTAGCTTCAACAGCTTCATCTTTCATAAGTAACCCCCTTTCGTATATCGTTATGTAAAGTTGATCTCACTTATCGAACTTATTACCATTTGACTACCTTATTACTAATGGACTACTTTAAGATATGAAATTAACACTAGCGAAAGAAACGGTTCGTGAATACGGTTCAATTGTTCGAAACTTTTTTATGGCAGCAAGACGGGCATTCCTCGATTAATCTGATAGAGATATAATGGTTTGTCTTCAAGATTTCCATCACGGTCGAATTTATACCGTCCGTTAGCGCCTTCCCATACATCGGAATACCGAATTGCATACGACAAGTCGAGCGGGTTCCTTGAACCTGTATACTTGATTGCTTTAGCAAGAATATGCATGGCATCGTAGGCCTGGGCAGCCCAGGTATCGGGGTACGTTCCATACCGTTTAAAATATTTGCTCACAAAAGCCTGGTTTTCGGGAGTCATAGATTTAACGCTATAAAAATCAAAAAACATTGCTCCTTCGTAAGCCAACCCGGCATGGTCGCGCATTTCAGGAGTATCGCTAAAGGCACCAATGACAGGAATGTTTAACCCGACTTTTCGAGCATGACGTAAAAAATCACCAGCTACGGGCTCGAGTCCGCTAAAAAATATCAGGTCGGCATCAACCCTTTTCAGTTCGTTAACCAGCAAACGGAAGTCCACTTTATTTTCGGAATATGACCATTGATAGACTACTTGTACCGGATACTTATCAAGGGCGGCTTGATACTGATAGGCCAGGTCATCACCATAGGCATCTTCCTCCCAGAGCACTATAACCTTTTTGCAGCCACGTTGTGATGTCATTTTGGCAAGCTGCTCTGCAATTCGGTCACTGGAGATGACGGTTCGATTGATATACTTGAATCCGTGTGACGTCATATCGGTATTGTTGGCACCAATCATGAGATGCAATAGCCGGCTTGACTCGAAAATTGACGAGGCTTTTATGGCCGGTTCGTCATCGTAGTACCCTATGACTGCGCTCATGTTGAGCGTATTGGCAAACTCCTTGGCTATATTTGTTTGCTTTTCGGGATCAAACCCGTCGTCCCGTATAACCAGACGAAGTTTATATGCGCCTGCGAGTTTATTGGTATTGATTTCATCTAAAGCAAGTTGAAGGCCATTTTTCATGCCATCCTGATTTACTGCAAATGGCCAGCATATACCCACCACGACCTCCTCGGATGGCTGGCTCAACACATTGAATCGCCATATTCCCTTATTTTCATAGGAAATAAACTGAGACCAGATAACGATAGCAAGTATGCCAATTCCTACTCCAATAAAGAAAATCTTCTTCATGTGTCAATCTTTGCCTAAAATAATCGGTAGGCCTGATTGCCCAGAACCTATAACCACAACCTTGGCATTTGGAGATTTCGACAATTCCTGTGTTGCTCGGATACCTTCCCACTTGAGCACTGAAGGGGTTAAACTTTTGTTTACGGTATCATTATAAACCCGAATACCGTCTGACTCTATCTGCAAGCGTTCTGATTCTTTTTTTGCAATTGAAAGTCGGTAGACATATTCGCCTTCACGTTGCTGCTGGACCATTTTGTCTTCGATGGCACGGGAAATTTTGGCAGGAAGAGTAATTGATTCAATCGGGACGTCATCTATTTTTACGAAACGTGCGCCGAGATGAATTTTGGACTGCTCGCTGACCAGCATCTGGATGGCTTTCTGTGATGTGTAGATTTCTTCGGGTTTGTATTGTCCGAACAGTGTGCGGATAACTGATCGCACATCAGGGCGGATTGCAACATTGACATAGTCCGGTCCAACGATCTGGTGAAGCAATGGGAGGGTGGATGGTTCGAGGTAATACCGTATCGTGTATTTTACATGGACGGTCAGTCCGTCGAACGTTAAAACATCAATCTCATCAACAAATTGCTGCTTTCGGGTGTTATAAATGTACATCCTGTTGAAGGGCAATATAACGTGCAAGCCTTCAGGATACACTGTATCTATAACTGTACCTGCGCCTAACCATCTCCACAAGACGCCGCGCTGGCCTGAGTGGATGGAGATGACAATTCGATCAAAAAAGAAGACGAGAACAAGACACAGCACCAAACCGACTGAAATAATCGGCAGGAGATGTTTTCTCAAGAAAGATTTGCTGTTGGAACTGAAATTGGCGAGCCATTCACGAAGTGATTTCATTTCAAGCATTCCCTATTATTTCTTTATAGCCGACAGCTGTTTGTATATACGAATTATATGCATTATATAGAACAATAGCCTTATTATAACTACAAACGACTCACGATATCCAAACAAAAATTCTGTGCAAACTTACGAGTTTTGAGTCTTTAAGTTGCTATATATTCTTATTATAAATAAAAATTAGTTTAAAAAATAATAGGCGCCTTTTTAAGGATTACTATTTTTTATACCGTGAATTAGTCGCTATTTTACTCCGGATCTCTTAATGAATAACGAGTTATCGTTGTTTTTGACCTTGTATTTTCTCGCAATCCAGCCTCAAGAAACGATTGCACTCCGAAGGAAGAGGTTAACTTATTTGTAACTGAACCCATCGAATCCATGCCCTCAACAATTAGCAACTGCACTCATTCCGCTATCGAAGCGCTCCAAAACGGAAGCCGCTCAAGGCTGCACTTCCCTTTGATAACTTCAAGGCCTGCCTGCTACGATTTGAAAGGCTTTGTGCCTTTGAAGTTTGACAATAACCTGTCTGATCAACTGGGTGTTGACTATCCGATCAGTGAACAGGTTGCCTCTGAGCTTGTGCTTGGGTCGGAGTGGTTTACGAAACTTTTCGATAATAAAAATCTTGTTCCGGGTGATTATTACGTCGAGGGTTTGATCGATTGTAATGAGGAACTGGAAATTCATAATTATACCGGCCTCTGCCCTACTAATGTTCTTGAGGTTTCGCCATCGGCAGGGTCGTGTGCTGTTGCATGCCAGTATTGCCTGGTTACTGATGGCAATCATATTAAGCCAATTACTGTTTTTAGCAATTATGCGGAAAAACTTGGGAATTCGCTTGAACGCAACAGGGATAAACCTTTATTTTACTATTTCTCTCCCAAAACCGAGGCTTTCTCGGAACCGCACCTTTTCAATGGTATTGCTCACGATATAGTACGCGCTTTTATTCGACACTTTAACCGCTTTCCTGACTCTGCGGTTCGGATTTTCATTGCGACCAAAGCTGGCCCTCAGCACTTGCAGGTGCAGCATAAAGGTGACTCTCTTTTTTCGCTTATGGGTCAGATTGCATCGAAAATTCAGCTGAATGGAAGCATTGGAATCATGCCCGGGTATCTCAGGGATGTGCTGGAACCAAATGCCGCTTCGATTGAAGAGCGCCTTGATACTCTTGTTCAATGCCGCGAACTGGGGATATATGCTGAGTCTGTGCTGTGCCAGCCGCTGATGCTGCCTTACCTGACTGATGAGAATATCCACAACTATTTTGCTCTTCTTGCATCTGCCGGTGTTCGAAATATCAAGCCGGAATTTCTGACTACTGAAATCAGAAATCTGGTTATCCTTGCTCAGTATATCAATCACTTTGACCCTGGCCTGATTGGGGAGTTTTTCAGACCGTATCTGTCTGAAGAAAATCAGAACCATATCAAGCAGCGTTCGAGGCTGGCTCCTGAGCGGGGCGTATGTGTTGAATATCTTAAGAAAATTAAGGTTGCTGCTGAGGAGCATGGTATAACTATCAGCATCTGCAACTGGGTAAAACATGAACTGGGTGCAAAGGCTGAATGGGTTCGCTCTATCGATCGGGCATCGGCGGCTAACGGTTACCGCTGTCTCGGGTACCAGACTGCTCTATTCCCTGATAACGAAGGCGCTCGCTGAGGATGCATGCATTATTCCGGAAGAATACATGAACATTTCAGGACATTAGCGCTTAAGCAGCCGTCATCGCCTGCGGTTATTACTGACAGCGGTTTGGTGACCTATGCGGAACTGGATGCTGCTGCTGAAAGAATTGCCGGGGAACTGCTTAGCCGAGGAATTGAAACCGAGGAAGCAATCGGGGTTCTGACTGAGCGTTCGGCAGGATTACCTGCTGCTTTTGTCGGAATACTTAAGGCTGGTGGAGTTTATGTGCCAATGGTTGCGGACCTGCCTCAGGCCCGGCTTGAAAATATTGCTGTGCAGGCGGGTATTCGGCGTATTATTGTGCTTGATGGCATAGAACTTCCGCAGGTTCTTTTTAACGCCCTTATCAGTAATGGCGCGCTCTCTCTTTCTGACGGAGTTATCAGGCCGGAGACATTATCTGAAGTCACGCAGGAACATGGGTTACCTTCGGAACAGAGCTCCCGGTCAAGCGATTTAGCTGCTCTTCTTTTTACTTCAGGGTCTACGGGTACACCTAAAGGGGTGATGATTCGGCATGATGCCTGTTTGAATATGGCGGTTGGGCATATTGCTGCACATAACATATGCTGCAAGGATCGCATTCTGCTTTCGAGTTCGCCCGGGTTCATCCTTGGATTTCGTGAACTCTGCCTGCCTTTGATGGCTGGTGCCGCTTATGTACCTGTTACTCGATCAATAATCGACAGCCCTGAACTTCTGCTTGCTCTTATGGAGAGGCTTGGGGTATCGATTGCGATGTTTACGCCGTCTTATCTGCACTTGCTGAACAGGGCTGTGCCGAAGGGGTTGCGCTGCATTATTACTGCTGGCGAGCGACCGAATGCGGATGATGCCAGATATTATGCCCGATATGTGGAGTATTGGAATATTCATGGGGCGACGGAGGTTTGCGGTACGATCTGCATGCATCGTGTGGTTCCGGATGATAATGACAGTATTCCGAGTGGACGGCCTTTTGCGAATACTGCTGTTTACCTTCTGGATAAGGAAGGACGAGAGGTTCCGAAAGGTGAGGTTGGCGAACTCCATGTGATTGGTGTGGGGGTTTCGCCCGGGTATTTAAAACAGCCTGAATTAACCGCTGCTTTTTTTGCAGATACGCGCTATGGTCGTGCTTTTCGATCTCACGATCTTGCCCGTTGGAACACAAACGGAGAACTTGAGACGCTTGGACGGGCAGATAATATGGTCAAAATTTCAGGCCAAGCTGTTTCGCTCGGTGATATTGAAACTACTCTTCAACGCCACCCGAACGTAAGGCAATCGGCTGTCCTGTTTGTTAATGGGCGCCTTTTTGCTTGTGTGGAGTGTCATCCTGAACATGAGGATCAAGCTGTTGACTGGCGTGAGTTTTTGGGGCGGACTCTCCCTTCTTACATGATTCCTGCCCAGGTTGCGGTTGTTGATGCCATACCTCTTAACGCTGTCGGCAAGGTTGACCAAAAGGCTTTGATGAGGCTTATGGATTCCTTTATCAGCGCAGATCTTGATCTGGAGGGCGGAACGCTGCCGAAGGGTGAGCTGGAACTTGCCATTGCTGAAATCTGGGAAGAGCTCCTTGATGTCCGGCCAATCATGAGGGAACATAATTTTTTTGCTGTCGGCGGAACAAGCCTTATGGCTATTGCCGTTAGTCAACGGTTGAGGTCGCTGGGGTATGATGTATCTGTGCAGACAATCCTGACATCATTGAGGGTTAAAGATTTAGCTGCACAAATTTTATCGTTGAGGGAAGAGCCGGCGGGCGTAGATGATGCAACGCCTGTTGAAAATATTGCTACTTCTGATCAGCAGAATTTCTGGATTGCTTCAGAAATCGGCGCGGCACCAGCGGCTTCCCATATTGTGAAGGTTCTGAAAGTCTCGGGCCGATTGTTTACACCGGAGGTCTGGCAATCGGCGTGGTCCCGGCTTGTAGAACGGCATGCGGCTTTGCGGTCAGGGTTTTATCAGGACGACAATAATGTGCTGCGCTGGCGGACTCTCGCACTGAATGAACTGCCTGACTATCACTTATTTTCTGTGGACCACTGTGCTACGATTGATGAGGCGAGTGTGATTGTGACATACTGGGCAGAGAAGCGGTTTTTGCTGACCTCTCCCCCTTTGACGAGAGCGGGCATTATTTCAGTTGATAATGAACATGAATGCCTGTTCTGGTTTGTCCTGCACCATAGTGTTGTGGACGGTACTTCAGCCCGACTGATTCTTGAAGATATGCTTGATCTTCTCGGTGGACCTTTGTTGCCGCCTGCGCCTGATGGTATAGCTCTGGCGAGTTATGCTGAACAGCACTATTTTGCCTCAACCCGGATGGCGAGTGACCGTGAGTTCTGGCATAACAGAGTTGATGCTCTTGTCCTTAGAGGGAACAATGCCTTTGATGAGTACGTGGCTGAACCTCACCTTACAAGGCCGTCTTTACCTTCTCTTAGGGGTGCGAAGCCGCTGTTAGAGCACCTTGATGCCTCTACTGTTGCTCTTCTCAGCCGTCTGGCGAAAGCCGCGGGGGTCGGGCTTCATGCTTTGCTGCTCACTCTTCTTGCTCATGAAATCAGACGACGGGCCGGGCGAAGCGACATTATGCTCGGGAGCGGAATATCGATTCGTCCGGCTGGTGGTGAAACGGCGATAGGGCATTTTGTGAATGTGCTGCCTGTAATCCTTGTGCAGGATGAGGATATTCCCCTTGCGTCGTTACTCCAACGTACACAGGCTTCACTTACTGAAACTGTCGGACACGGAGCTTACCCGGCTGGTCTTCTTTATCGGGAGTTCCGGCAGAAATATCCTGAACTCCGTTCGCAGTCGCGCACGTCGCTGTTTGATGTTGCGCTGACTGCTATTCCGTCGCGGAGAGCCATTGATTTGGAAACTGGGCTTACGCTTGAACCACGAACGATGCCCGGTGAACTTGAATATACGCCTGCGGGTCTTGACCTTTCGTTCAGCCATGAGCCTTGTCTTGAAGATGAGGGTGGGCTGAATTTTCTTTTGACATGGAATCCTGATGTTTGTTCGATGGAGAGCGCGAATGGATGGATTTCTTCGTTTGCGGATTGGGCTCGCTGGCTTGCGGAAAACCCGGAACGGATTAAACAGCAACTCCCTCTTTTACTTCCCCGGGAAAAAGCTCTTCTGGAACAATGGGAGCGGGGAGAGGAGACTTACCGACCTAAGAGACGCTGCTTTGAATTTTTTGAAGATTCTGCAGACAGGCATCCGAACCGATCGGCCATTCTTGGTCAAGAAAGGAATGAAAGCTTCAGGGAGATCGATGAACGGGCGAATGGTATTGCTGATCGTCTTATAGAGGAGGGTGTCGGGCGTGAAACTGTGGTTGCTGTGCTGGCCTCGGGAACTGATAATATTTTAGAAACTGTGCTTGGAATATGGAAAGCGGGGGCAACTTATCTGCCGCTTCCCAGTGAATATCCTGCAGCACGTCTGGCCTTAATGGCAAAGGATGCCGGGGCTGAGTTTCTTGCTGTTCTTGACGGGCTTGCGATTCCTCAACTTCTCTCTGATTTGATCGGTCATGTTATCCGACCTGATGAGTCTCAGCCATCGGACAAACGTCCTCACGTTGATGGCTCGCCGGATGATATTGCGTACATCATTTACACTTCGGGAACAACCGGCATGCCGAAAGGGGTTCCGGTAACTCACGCCGCATATATAAATACCATTCTTGGTGTGGCTGAGCGAACAGGTCTGCAATGGGATGACCGGATGTCGCTGGTATCGAGTCTGGGATTTGATGCTTCTTTATGGGAAATGGGTCACGGGTTGATGAATGGAATTACTCTGGTACCTGTATCGCCGGCACTGAGGGATGATCCCTGGATGATGAAGCGGTACTACAGGGATTTCGGGGTTACGGTTGCGTTTCATGCGCCTTCATACCTTCGGGTCAGTGAGCAGGTGCCTTTTGAAGGGTTGCGTATCCTTTTAACTGGCGGTGAGGCTCCAAATCACAACGATTTGCAACTTCATGCTGACCGGAGTGAGTTCTGGAACTTTTACGGACCTGCTGAGGCAACGATTGTGGTTTCGGGAAGACGATTGGAGATGGATCATGATCCGGATATTCCTATAACGACAGGACGACCTCTCCCGAATGTGCGTATGTCGATCAGGCGTGGTGACGGGTCGCTTGTGCCGCCCGGTGTTGTGGGAGAACTTTGGCTTGGCGGTATGGGTATTGCACGCGAGTATGTGAATCGGGCGGAGCAGAGTGCGGAGCATTTTGTATCAACCCCTGATTCCTTGTTTTATAAGTCGGGTGACTATGGGAGATGGACGGCGGGGGGAGAAATAGAAATCATCGGCCGTCTTGATCATCAGATAAAGCTGAACGGACAACGTGTTGAACTTGGTGAAATTGAGCAGACACTTTGCAATCATCCGGCAATCCTCAACGCTGTTGTTATTCTTGATGAACTCGATAGTGGCATTAAGGTGCTTAAGGCTTTTATTCAGCCAAAAAAAGAAGAATCTGTTTCTGAAGATTCGCTTTCGGTTTTTCTTGCTGAACGCTTGTCGGCTCACATGATTCCGGCGAGCTTCGTTCAATTATCAGCGATTCCTCTTACACCGTCTGGAAAAGTCGATCGGGATGCGCTTCTTCTTCTTGCCAGAAAGCAGGATAACGCTGTTGTTCGTGAAATGCCGGAAGGACCGCTTGAAGAACAAATCGCTCTTCTTTGGAGTGATGTACTGGGTCAACCAGTTGCCCGGCATGACAACTTTTTTGGGCTTGGGGGAAACAGCCTGCTTGCTGTAACACTGGCTCATCGTATCTCGGAAAGTCTCGGCCGAAAGGTTTCTGCCCGAGCCCTTTTTGCAGCTCCGATATTTTCGGATTTTGCAGCCCGCATCGACTTGCTGCCTGCTGTTGAGGAGAGAGTGTGTGCGGGTGTAACTGATCTGGCTTCTGAGGGGGAAATAGAGTTCTGGATTGCGGAAACTGCCGGATTGGATACTCGTACGTTCACTATTCCGGTATACTATGCCGTCAACGGGGTGGTTTCGCTGGGTCTCTGGCAGAGTGCCTGGAAAACCCTTGTTGCCCGCCATGAGGGGTTGCGTTCTTTTTTTGAGGAGGATGAGAGCGGTCAGTTGAAACGAAGGGTCGTGCAAGAAATCGATGTTACCCTTGAATTTGCTTCTGTAGAGACAACTGCCGCCGCACTGGCTCACCTTAGAAAACGCCAGTTCACCTCTTTTTCAATGCGTGTTCTGCCGCTATGGCGCGCGGGTATTGTTGAGGCTCGTGATGAACTGAGGTGCTTTTTCTGGCTTGCATTGCACCACTCTGTCGGTGACGGACAGTCGGTTGGAACACTTTTTGATGAATTGAACACTCTGCTGGCAGGTGGAGGGCTTCCCTCTTTCAGCAAGAGTGGTATGGTGTTTGCGTTACGGGAGCAATTGTACTTTGCTTCTGTGGATTCTGCCAATGATCTCGGGTACTGGACAAACCTGTTACAGGGAATCCCTGTTGCTGCGTTTGATGAATGGCCTCTTGATATGCCTCGCTCTTCAGCTAAACCTCCCGGGAGCCATAGATTTGAAGTGCTCCTTGATGCTGAGACAACTGAAGGATTGAAGGTTCTTGCTCGTACATATAAAACAACGCTTCACGGTCTGGTTCTTTCAGTTCTCGCACTGGAAGTGAGGCGCCGTACAGGTCGGAAAGATGTCGTGATCGGCACAACCGCATCGGTTCGGGAGTCGGCATCCGACTCGAACATTGTTGGTTACGGGGTAAATATGCTGCCCCTTCACCTTAAACCGGGAGATGAGCAATGTTTTGGCGACCTTGTACATGAGACGCAACGATCTCTTGCTGAGGCTTTACAGCATGCCCGGTTACCGTTTTCCCGTATTTACCATGCTTTCTGGGAGCTGTATCCTGAGATACGGAATCCCCAGCGGTATCCGATTTTCGATATTGCTGTAACTGAAAACCCGGGAACCCCTTCGGGCAAAGGCGCTCGTCGTTTTTCAAGAGCAACAAGTGCGACGACATCCATCAGCTATGAACATACTGATGCTTCTCCCGGACAGGATATGGTTCTTATTCATGAGAATCTGGAAGGTGGTGAACTGCTTCTGCAATGGCATGTCAATTCGGCTGTATACTCTTGTGAGAATGCTCGAATCTGGCTTGATGCCTTGACGGGATGGGCTGAATGGTTGGCGGCTGATCCCCTTCGTTCGGTACTACCCCTGCCACGGCTTCTGCCGGATGAAGAGAGAGTGCTTGCAGGCTGGGAACAGGGTGAAGCTGTCGAGCGACCGCATGCAGGGTTTCATGAACTGTTTGCAATGATAGTGGATAGGCCTGGTCAGGGTGATCGCCCGGCTGTTATAACCAGTAACAACACCTTATCGTATCGGGATATTGAGGAGAAAGCTAACACCATTGCCCACGCTCTCTTGCTTCAGGGAGTCGGGCGTGGAAGTGTTGTTGGAGTTCTGTCTGGACGTTCAGCGCACCTCCCTGCGACTGTTCTGGGTATCTGGAAAGCCGGTGGAACCTATCTGCCGCTTGCTTTTGACCTGCCGCAGGAACGGTTGGCCTTTATAGGGCATGATGCCGGGGTTTCACACCTTATAGCACTTGATGAATGTGCGGTTCCGGAGCAGTTGGCACTTGAACTGCCAATGGTGTTGCGGCCGCTGGAGTTGTCGGAAACGTTTAGGGAGCAACACTCACAAAGAGTTACCGGTACAGGAACGCCTGATGATGTTGCCTACATCCTTTATACTTCAGGATCAACAGGGAGACCTAAAGGGACGCTGATCAGTCATAAAAGCTTTGTCAATATGGTGCTCGGTGCAGGTGAACTCTTGGGTCTGAGCACTCGTGACCGATGTCTGATGTTTGCTTCTCCGTCGTTTGATGTCTCGTTGTCGGACTTTGGAGTGCCCTTTTCCTGCGGGGCTGCGATCTGCCATGTGACTAATGAAATTGTTGAATCGCCAACCCGGTTTATTGATTTTTTGAGAACTTTTTCGGTTACCGTTGCTGACATTACTCCGACCTACCTTGGGCTGTTTGATGGAGTTGAGCTGCCACCATCTCTGAGGATTCTTGTTACCGGAGGTGAACCGCCGGTGCCCGGCGATGTGCTGAGATATGCTCCGAAACTCAAGTATTTCAACGCATACGGCCCGACTGAGAATACCATCACCAGCACCATGGGAATCCTTAGTGCTGACAACGTTAGTTTTATATCGGCAGGGAAACCGTTACCGAATACCAGTGTTCATATCTGTGACGCAGGCGGAGAACGGATTCCTCCTGGTGTTACGGGCGAAATATGGCTTGGCGGAACAGGCATCAGTCAGGGATACCTGAATCGAAAGGAACTGACGAAGTCATGTTTTGTTGTGACGCCTGATGGACGGCGATACCGGTCGGGTGATCTTGGCCGCTGGCATACGGATGGGTCGATTGAGATTGTTGGCCGGATCGACGATCAGGTAAAGATAAGCGGTATTCGCATTGAACCGGGCGAGATTGAGCAGGCGTTGTGCAGTTTTTCGGCAATATCTCAAGCTGTTGTTCTCCTGTATGCAAAGCATGGGGGTTCAACAAGTTTATGGGCGTTTGTCCGTCTTAAAAACGGGGAGCAGATGCCTGCCGTAGCTGAGTGGCAGAAGCAGCTTAGGGACAGACTGCCTTCTTACATGATTCCTTCGGGTTTGATTGCTGTTGCATCGATTCCTTTGACCGTTTCGGGCAAGGTTGACCGTTCAGCACTTCTTGCCCTGCTGGAGGAACACTCTGAGCCTTTGGGGTTGACGACTCCGGACAATGAACTTGAGTGCTGCATTGCTGAAATATGGAGAGCTATTCTTGGTAAAAGTCCTATCCATAGGGAAGATAATTTTTTTGCACTTGGGGGACACAGCCTGCGTGCGATTGCGGTTGCTCACCAGCTTCAAAAAAAACTTGGCTGTGAGGTTCCGGCGAGAGAGCTTTTTGCTGAACCGACGCTTGCGGGTTTTGCGGAACGAGTAAGGCTTGCTCGCCCTGTTGAGGCAGGAATACATTTATCGACTGATCTGGCGACTCTGGGTCAACGGGAGTTCTGGACTGCTGAACAGGCTGGTCTTGAGACTTGCGGGTTCAATATTCCTTTGAAACTTGTTGTGCATGGCAATACGCTGCCTCTTGAACGATGGCAGATGCTCTGGCAGGAATTGGTTGTGCGACACGATTCGCTGCGTACTGGTTTCTTGGAGGATGAATCCGGTGTGTTGAGAAGGGTCATCTCCAATCAACTGGATAAGAGCCTGGAGATTCAGTGTGTGCTGACTGATGATGAAGCGTTCGGACGTATCAACAGCAGGCTGCGTAAGCCTTTTTGCATGAGCCAACCGGGCCTCTGGCGTGCCGGGTTGATGGAGGTTGATGGGGGGAAGCTGATTTTCTGGCTGGTTATGCATCATGCTGTGAGTGACGGGCTTTCTCTCGGTATTCTTCTTGATGAACTGTCTGAACTGATACAAGGCCATACGCTGAAACCAAAGCTCATCGGATTTGACTATTCCGCTGCTTTGGAGGCGGTCTATATAGGGAGTGAAACTGCCCGCAGTGATGCTGCATACTGGCAAAGCAATATCGGGGAACTGCTTGACGTTGCTCCTGATGCTCTTGATGAATGGCCTCTGGACAAACCGCGGGCAAATGCACGTTCTGCTTCGTCGTGCACTGGAAGCCATTGTTTCCGTACCCGTCTTGATGCTGCCACTGTACAAGCGCTTCGCACGATTGCACAGCGAAACAACGCAACGCTCCATGCGCTGATGCTCACGGTGCTCGGATTTGAAGTGCGACGTCGTACCGGACGTTCCGGGTTTCTTTTAGGCACGGCAGCTTCAACTCGCCAATCCGCAGCGGAAGCTCAGAGCGTCGGCTATTTTATCAATATGCTCCCGCTTGCCTGCCATCTTGCCGAATCAGAATGTTTTGAGAATTCGGTACAGGCCATGCAACAGCATCTTGCGGATGCTCTTCAGCATTCCCGCTACCCTTTTGCACAGATGTATGGTGATTTCAGGCTAGGACATTCCCATGCAACTCATCCCGGGCGTTATCCTCTCTTTGATATTGCTGCCACTGAAAACCCGCCGGTAGACATCACTCCTGAAACGGATTTCTTTTTTACCGGTATCGCGCTTCCTGTAGCTGGCGAAACCTGTTATGAGCTGCGACGCAATGCGCCGGCACAGGATCTGGTTCTTGTGCATGAGGGTGTGCCGGATGGTGGGCTTGTGCTGACATGGTACGCTAATGCTTCCATTTATATGGAGGATACCGCCCATACATGGTTTGATTCGATTGTGGGATGGATGCGTTTTCTTGGGAGAAATCAGTACCAGAAAGAGATAGTGCTTCCTTTTCTGCTGCCTGAAGAACAACAATTGCTTGATATTTGGCAGAGGGGCCCTTTGCGGTCCTGGCGGGCTGCAACTTTTCCTGAGCTGTTTTGTGACATTGCCCTTACGCATCCTGAACGTCCGGCAATCGTCACTGATTCGGGCGTGCAAAGTTATGAAATGGTAAACTCTCGAAGTAATGCTTTGGCTCATGCCCTGCTCAACATGGGGGTTAAACGTGGGGAAACGGTGGGGGTATTTACGGAACGGTCCGCTGCCCTGCCGGAAACTGTGCTTGCAATCTGGAAAGCAGCTGGCTGCTACCTGCCACTTACTGCTGATCTTCCGACTGAACGGCTTGCTTTTATGGCCAGGGATGCAGGCGTGCGAATAATTGTTGTGCTCGACAGCCTTTCTGTGCCTCGTGAACTCAGGGGCGATAACGTTATCGTCGTACGAGCTGAAGATATGCTTTGTGGGGCAGTTGACTCTGCGGAGTTCAACGTGACCATTACACCTGATGACAGGGCCTATATACTCTACACATCCGGTTCCACCGGTGTCCCTAAGGGGGTGGTCCTGCTGCATAAAGGCCTGATTAATCTGGGTCTTGGTGGGTCTGAAATCCTTGGTATTACTTTTGAGGACCGGTTGCTCCTGATTTCTTCACCTTCTTTTGACTTATGGATAAGCGATCTGGTTACAAGCTGGTCAACAGGTGCGGCACTGGTACTCGTAAGGCGCGAAGAGATGAACGATATTTCGGGTATGCATGCGTTGCTTGGGCGATGCGGCGTTACGGTTGCCACAATGTCGCCATCGTATCTGCGTTTATTTGAACGCTCGGACTTTCCGGGGTTGCGCATTCTCATGACTGTCGGTGAGGCTCCCATTCTTGAAGATGCACGCTTTTACGCTGCGAAGCTTGCGTATTTTAATGGATATGGCCCTACTGAAAGTACTGCCGCTGCGACAATAGGCCGTGTTTCATGGGATACCATGCAGATCACAGTTGGTCGTCCTCTTTCGAACGTTGTACTCTCCATTGTGGATGAAGAGGGTAAAATTCTGCCGCCCGGTGTGACTGGTGAGGTTCTGATTTCGGGACCCGGGCTTGCTGCGGGATACCTTAACAGGCCGGAGCTTACTGCGGCTGCTTTTGTGGATTTTGCCGGAGAAAGGTGCTACCGGAGCGGTGATCTTGGCCGGTGGATCAGATCGGGCGAATTGCAAATTCTTAACAGAAAGGACTCTCAGGTTAAATTGCGTGGCCAGCGGGTTGAACTTGGTGAAATTGAGCATCGCATAGCGGGTTATCCGGGGGTTAAGCAGGCTATTGCTCTTATGGAAACACTCCAGGATCAAACCCAGATGCTCCGTGCTTTTGTAACCATCGATTCTGAAACTTCAACTCCAAGTCAGCCAGAGTGGATACGTTATCTCTCGGCAGCACTCCCCTCTTACATGATTCCTGCATCTATAGTCCGAATTGCATCTGTGCCGCTCAATGCTGCAGGGAAGGTTGACCGACAGGGACTTTTAGACGCTGTTGAAATAAGCGTTAGTGCCGGTATTGCCGATGGTATCGCCATACATGGCTCTTCGCTCAAAACACAACCACAAAACGCTACGGAAAAGAGGGTTGGCGAGGTCTGGAAACAGCTTCTCAATTGTCCATTCGTCAGGCGTGAGGATAATTTCTTTGAACTCGGGGGGGACAGTCTCCGTGCCATTGCCGTTATAGGGCAACTCCGTCGTGAATTTGAATGCCACGTCAATACCCTTTATGAACACCCGGTTCTTTCGGACTTTGCTCTTTTTTGCCGACCTCTTTCTCTGCACCTGCGCTCGATTATCGGGGCGCTTCGTACCGAATATGCTCATGATATGGACATTCGTGCGACCGTGGGAAGTGAACGTGATGAGGCATTGCGGCCTCAACGACTCCTCTATGAAACCCGTATGCACGATGAAGGTAAGCGTGATCTTGTTTTGCGGCAGTCGTACCGTCATGTTCTTTTGACAGGAGCTACCGGTTATCTTGGCAGTTACCTTTTGCGTGAGCTTCTTGCCGACCCTGCGATTACTGTAACGGCTCTGGTTCGCAGCTCTGACCATCAATCGGCACGTACAAGACTTGGACATGTGTTGTCTGGTTATTTCGGGCTTGAGGCGGGCGCCATGCTCCGTGATAACACGCGCCTGAATGTTCTCAGGGGTGACCTTCGGGATGCGGAATTTCTTCTTTCGAACGAGGATTATGGTTTGCTTTCGGAAAGCGTGGATGCCATTTACCATTGTGCTGCAAATGTAAATCATATTGGTCTTTACCGTGATTTTCTTGCTGACAATGTGGATGCGACTCGCCACCTCTTAACTTTGGCTGCACTCGGGAAGCCGAATCCTTCGGACTTCCACTTTATCTCTACCCTTTCGGTGTTCGGCAACCCAACGGCAAACAGGTTAAGGCTGTATACAGAGTATGATTTTGCCCCTGATACACCGGACGACAACTACTATATACGTACCAAACAGGAGGCTGAACGTCTGGTTATAGCGTCACGCGGGGAATTGGCAAACGCCTGCATCCACCGGGTTGGTAACGTAGCTTTTGCCTCTGACAGTACTGTTTTACAGCACAACATTTCGGATAATGCGTTTTTCCGTCAACTGGTTGCTTTTATTCGTCTTGGAGTTTTACCTGTGGAGCTGAAAGCATCGCTCAGCCATGTTGATGTGGTTGCACGATCTCTGGTTGCACTTGCCGGGAGAAAAACGTTAACGAATGAGATACACCATATCGAGACTTCACGCCGTGACCGACTGGCTGACCTTATGCTTGCTGCAGAGGGAATGGAAAAGATTGTCCGAACCTGCGATATTGGTGAGTTTCTGCAAAGGCTGCAGGATGCGATTGATGAGCCGGATATGGATGCGGCACTTGCCGAAACTGTGGATAATTACAGGCTTCAAACTGACGCATCTCTCCTGAGCAGAACACATGGTGTGGTGGTTACCTCAGACCGTACGCAGCTTCTGCTTGAAAGGCTAGGCATTACCTGGCCGGCAATCCCCGTTGAAGGAGCTCGGATACTTATGAACGCGGCCTTACAGACTATTCATGCGGATACTTTAACACATAACAGATAAATGATGCTATGAAAAGCATGTATAGATTAATGGGGCAGGATGATTTGCAAAAGGCTGAAGGGTGTCTTCCTATTCAGCAATGGTTTTTAACAAAACCTCTTAAGGATAAGAATCATTTCAACCACTCTTTTCTCATCCATGTCAATGAGAACATTGACTCATCACAACTCCGTGTTGCACTGCAGAAGCTGAACGATCTGCATGAAACGCTGAGGGCTTACTACCCTGATGGTAAACAGCGGTTCAGGAAAGAAAGCTCTATTGCTCGGCTTAAAGAGCTGAACATTACCGGGAAAACAGAAGAGGCTATAGGTAAGGAGCTTACAAGCTGGCAAAACAGTTTTGATGTGGAAACAGGGTATCTTTGGCAAGCGGGTATTGTGAGAGGATATGAAGACGGGAGCGAACGGATTTTTCTCTCTTTTCATCATCTTGTTGTTGATGCTGCCAGCTGGCCGATAATTCGGGAAGATCTCAAAGATCTCTATGAAGGCAAAAAGGTGGATAATAATGGGAGCAGCTACCGTCAATGGATTAAGGCTGTTGATGAATACGGAAAAACTGCATCGGCTGATGAACGATACTTTTGGAAAACTGTACAGGAAGAGGTGGAACAATATCAGGGAGATTGGCAGGAACTTGCAGAAAAGGATGACCGGGAATTACGATATATCAGAGTGGAATTTTCTCCTGAGATCTGTACGAGATTATTGTTAAAAAATAATGGTAATATTGACGATGTACTGCTTAGCGCTTTAAGTTATGCACTTTATGAACTGACGCTAAAAAAGAAAAACTGGATAACGCTGGAAAAACATGGTCGCGTTCCGGTAAACGACCGGTTAGATGTCTCGAGAACGGTCGGGTGGTTCACGACGCTGTATCCTGTGTGTTTAACGGTGGGAAAAGATATTGATGAGACTGTAATGGCTAACAGGGAGTGGCTGAGTAGTGTTCCAAATAACGGAATAGGATATGGAGCGATTTACGGTTATGACAAGATGCCGCTGATTCTTTTTAATTATCTTGAAAAAGTTGGCGGTACTGAAGAGAGTGTATGGCAGATACGTATGGGAGAGGCAAGCGGGGAAAGCATGTGCCCGGATAACCGGTATGGAAATATGGTTGACATCAATGGATTGCAAAGAAATGGAAAAATAGGGTTGGGAGTAGAGAGCTGTTTGAAAGAAAAGAACCATACGCTTCTTTGTGAGGCTTTTAAGAGAAATGTTGAAGCAATAACTTTACATCTTTACCCGTAAAGCATACGAGATAAACTACCATGCCACGAGCCGCTATCTTTTTAAGAAGGAGAGTCCAGTGAGTCTGCTTCGCCTGCTGCAATTACTTGAAAAAAAGCCACTTCACCGGCTTTTAATCAGTGCTGTTCTCTCTGCACTGAGTACGACTGCCATTCTTGCTCTTGTTACCTACGCAGCTCAGAAAATTGATTACACAAAAGCGAAATTTGTTGATCTCCCCATTGCCGGGATGTTTGTTGTCTGCGTGATTATTTATGTGGTCTCTGACAGTCAGATGATTGCCCGGTTTGCGGCTGATATTGAACAGGCAATTGACTATTTGCGGATGCGGCTGATTAATCGTGTTCGTCATGCTGATCTTTGGAAACTTGAGCACTTTGGCCAAACGAGACTGTTCGGAAGCATTACTCAAAGCTGCAAGGTTATTTCGTCGAACTCGCAGTACCTTGCCATGGCATCACGATCAATTATACTGACCGTGACCATTCTTCTTTATATCGCAACGGTTTCAATATTATCCTTTTTTCTGCTGACTTGTTTGCTGGTTGCCGCTGCAATGGTCTATTATAAATTAGGGTTATCGGTTGAGAAATGTCAGAAGAATCTGGCAGCTGACGAGTCGAAACTTTTTGAATGTGTCTCTGACCTTCTGGACGGGTTTAAGGAGCAACGCCTCTCGAGTGCTCATAGTCGGGCCCTGGGTGAGGACTTTGGGATGCTTTCCTCTCACACGGTCACTGCTCGCAGTGAGTTGCACCGGCAAAGCTGGCAGCAGTTTGTATTTGGTGAAACCATGTTTCACTTTATGCTTGGTCTTGTTGTTTTTATTGTGCCGCTTTACTCCCCTTCTGTGAGTAAAGAGCTGGTGAAGATATCTGCAGCAATCATGTTTATGATAGCGCCGATTTTTGGCCTGATGCAGTCTTTGAGTGTTTTACGGGCTGCAACAGCTGCCGCTGATCGCATGATGGAGTTGGATGAGGAGCTTATCGCACTTGAAGAACAAGGCAGTCATTCGGAGCCTGACAGCATTCCGGAAAACTTTTCTGAGATCCGGATGGCTAACATTGAGTTTTCGTTTCCTTCGCAATCCGGTGAGAAGCCCTTTGCTATCGGGCCGCTGAATGTTGAGATCAAAAGAGGTGAAATGATATTTGTGACCGGCGGTAATGGGTCAGGGAAATCTACCTTTATTAAACTGCTGACCGGACTCTATCATCCCAGTCGCGGGTTACTGACGATTGACCATAAGGTGATCTCGTCGGACATGCTTGCAAGTTATCGTGCTTTGATAGCTCCTGTTTTTTCGGACTTTCATCTGTTTTCGCAGCTCTTTGGTATCGAAACAATCGACCAACTGACAGCTGAAGATCTTTTGAACTGGATGGAGATGGCGCATATCACAGGAATCAAGGAGAACAGGTTTGCGCGGACAAATCTTTCAACCGGACAACGCAAGCGTCTTGCACTTGTTGCCGCACTGCTTGAAAAAAAACCTATCCTTATTCTTGACGAATGGGCAGCAGATCAGGATTCGTTTTTCAGGAAAAAATTTTACCATGAACTTTTACCGGAACTGCGGCGTCGAGGCCTGACTATTGTTGCTGTGACGCACGATGACCGTTACTTTGACGCTGCTGATCGCATACTCCACCTTGAGGAAGGTCGGATAACTGAGTTACTGACAAATGAAAGGGGGGAGAGATGAGAATATTTAAAACCGTAATGCGTGAAATTCCAGAAAATCTCCTTTCGGTTTTTTTCGTCAATACGTTGTCGGCGGTTGCTGCGACTTCTATTGTAGGAATTGTTTCGGCCGCCACGAAAGAGGCTGCTAACGGCAAAATAAGCGGTCGGCTTCTCTTGATGTTTGCAATCAGTATTCTGCTGTTTCATGTTACACAAATCCATACTCTGGTAACCTCATCAATTGATAGTGAGCGTTTGATTCATAAACTCCGGATTCGGCTTTTCAACCTTGTACGCAAAACTGACCTTGTGACGATTGACAGGATTGGTCGAGCAAATGTACAGGGCGTGCTTACGCAGGATACGCAAATCCTGGCGGAGGTGCTGCCGATGCTTGTGATTGGATTTCAGCATGCCATAATACTGGTCTTTCTTGCCATCTATCTTGCCTGGCTATCACCGTTGGCCTGTGTTCTTGCATTTGGCCTTGCGGGCCTGACTGTTTCGGTACGGTTTAAGCGCGTCCATTCTTTGCGAGCATTAATGCAATCGGCGGCATCTGCCGAAGGACGTGTGTTTGACGGTCTCACGGAACTTTTGAATGGATTTAAGGAAGTCAGGATGAACGGACCAAGGGCTGACGGGGTGATCAATACGCTTCGTGAAGCTTCTCATACGTCAAGGACAACCAATTCATTATTAAAAGCTCAATGGGGCCGTAATTATGCCATCATTGAGGCAATGCTCTATTCATTGGCCGGATTGATCGTTTTTGTTGTGCCCTTGTTTGTTGACGGCTTTTTTCAAGTGGCTTTGCCTGCAACTATTGCTGTTCTTTTTATAGCCGGACCAGTGAGTACCGTTTCTTTTGTTACCCCTATGCTGACACAAGCTGAGCTGGCACTTGAAAACATTGAGACGATGGAAAAAAATCTCAGTGCCGCGGCAGAAGCTGCATCATGTGAAGAGACCGGGCGGCTTGAGAATGATACTTTATCGATAGCTCTGCATGAGGCAACACTCTCTTACCGAGACACGTCAGGGTCTCCGTTATTTTCTGTCGGACCACTCAACGCAGAGTTCAAGGCCGGGCAGATCACTTTTATAACCGGTGGAAACGGGTCGGGCAAATCAACACTTCTGCGCCTGCTTACCGGCCTTATCCCGCTTGATTCGGGTTCGGTTTTAACGAATGGCATACCTGTAACAACTGAGCAGATGCAGGACTACAGAAACAGGATTTCCGCCATTTTTTCAGACTTTCATCTTTCACGACGACTCTACTCGATAAAAGACCCGGATCCTGTAAAAATCAACACCTTGCTGGAACGTCTGGAAATGCATGACAAGGTTTCGGTTTGTAATGGATCGTTCAGCACTATAGACCTGTCAACAGGTCAACGGAAGCGACTGGCTCTTATTGTTGCTGAGCTTGAAGACAAACAGGTTATTGTGCTTGACGAATGGGCTGCTGACCAGGACCCTCACTTCCGTCGTATCTTTTATGAAGAGCTTCTTCCCGACCTGAAGGCCCGCGGCAAAATTGTTATTTCGGTAACTCATGACGATCGATGGTTCCATCTTGCTGATCGGATTTACAAGATGAATGAAGGGAGGATCGAAGAGCAGCTGTAGAGGACGCAAGTTAACGAGTGGCTGACAGATTATGGAATAGTGTTCTTTTTGATGGTATCCTTTCACATTTTACATTTTATTTGCGGTCTAACAGTTGACTCTTTATTAATAAATGAAATTATTAAGGAGATGAATATGCTTGATTCAGAAACCAGTGGTCAGGAATTGGTATGGCAAAAACCAACTATAAGCGATTTTACGAGTAATGAAGACCGAGTGCACAAAGACAGGGATGCACACCAGACGCAAGGGATTTGTCAGGACGGAAGCGGCAATCAGTTACTATGTGAAACAGGAGTACATGCGAACGCTTGTACTGATGGAGGAGATGCAACTGGTTAGCGTGGGTTTGGTAATGTCGTAGGATAGCGTGAAAACAGTGCAGAAATCAGACTGAATTTGCATAATTGCCAGGTTCACGACTCACTTGTGCTTTAGCTATACTTGGGTCCACTTAAAAAATCTTTTCAATCTTTATTGGCGTTACAAATATCTTTAAACCTCAGTTGTGTGCAACAAAAAAATCAAAAAGCTCACTTCATACTCTAGAGAGAACGGGTTTGAAGCGGTTTTAGTTTGATAATCGTGAGGCGGATAAAGATACTGCAATTATTCTGCTCAGGCTCGCAGTTCGTTAATCCACTTGCCCCACCTGCGTATATAAGCTAGCGGAAAAAGCCAGGGATGCTTCACAGGGTAGAGATTGACAACAACTGCTCGAGGTGGCACTATCAGGCGAATAGTCATCCATACGCGTTTAAGAAGAGAGGATCCATGCGGTAAGTTGGCGCCGATCATTAAGTCCAGTCGTTTGCGCCTGCTGGTGATTCGGCCCCATGCATCAAGTTCCTCTGCAGATGGGGCTGGCCACGTTGAAAAGTCAGCATATGCATCCGGTACGTGTAACCCATACCATGACCGTGCCAGTGTCAGCGCAACTTCCACTGCCAAACGGGCTCGCCAGGCAACGCATCGTTCCTGTAGAAGCCGCCAGTCGTAGGGCTCTTTGAAGCTTCGGGCAAGCATGAGGATATCGTAAATCCAGATGAGGCGCATGTCGCCGTCATGCATGAACGCATTGTTGAGCGCCCGGTGGATGAGGGCGTCGACAGGGTGCAGTGCTTCAAAGGTCGAACTCTCAGCACTTACCAGCACGGCATTGTCAAAAAATTGACCAACATCGGTCTTCTGCAGGATTCCGATTCGAATCAGTTTCCAGTGAAGTTCAATCGACCGAAACTGCTGCCCTCCCTCACTGCTCGTATACTCTTCATGATGGTTAAGCGCTTCAACGTCCGTCCCGAACTTTATTGCATCGCAGGTGTATCCCAGTTGCGCAAGGATCTCCTTCGAGCGCGTCATCTCCTTTGGATGCACAAGAATATCAAGGTCCGATGCTGGCCTTAAGGCGGAATCAGGGTAGACCATTCTCGAAAGTGCCGGCCCCTTGAGCACAATCATGCGTACGCCGGCTTCACGGAAAGCGGCGGTCAGTTGAAGAAGTGTAGGCGGAAATTTGATTTCCGCACATTTCGGAAATTAACGACCAGCAGTTTGACGTAGTTTAATCTACAAGCATTAGTTCATACTTTGCAACCATTTATTCATAAAACAACCTCTTTTTTTAGA
>Ga0194037_1000731_pt1 | contig 25393 bp, 21 predicted proteins | sample JunL306m_MetaG_FD_148653 | JGI IMG/M metagenome (GOLD analysis project Ga0194037, IMG submission 148653) | Anoxic zone freshwater microbial communities from boreal shield lake in IISD Experimental Lakes Area, Ontario, Canada - Jun2016-L304-6m | ecosystem: Environmental > Aquatic > Freshwater >...
AGGGCTATCGCTAGACTTCTGGAAGAATTAACCAAGCAGGAGTTCTGCCACCCCGAAACCGGAGCAAAAATGATCTACTCTCTGGTATAAAGTGCTGAACCGGTTTCCTGCCGGATCAGGAAACGTGAATTTTGAGTTGCAAAATGGCGTTGCCGTGGCTGATGTGAAGTAATGCTGACACTCTTTGCATCGTACCCGGCGTCCTTCCCAGAATGAAGCCACCGCCCGCCCATCGGCAACCTCGACGCCGCAATATGGACATGCTGCCCGCCCTCCGTGGAGATGCCCGTAAAACCACCGCCTGACCTTTGAGGTATCCAGGCAACCCCGCAAAGCTGCCACCGCTCGTGCTGGTGTCGGCAAAGTTCCTGCTGTTGTTGAATTGCTTGTAGTGTTCATCAATTACCGCCTTGTGTTGTGGTTCGTTGCCGTGGCTGTTTTCGCTGGTTTTGGATACTTGGAAGATTCAATTCAAAATTATGAATGGACATAATGTTCGCCGTTCGCATGACCCTTTGAAGAAAAAGTCCCAGGGAGGACCCGCACTTTTTATGTCAAGCCGCGCCCTTACTACATTCGCAGGTTTTGCCAGTCTGGTTCTTGCTCCTGATCTGCCACAGCAATTCGTTCAAACAGCCTGACAGATTCGCAATCTCTGTCTTGATCTCCCGTGCAACCTCAATTATGCACTCAGTCTGCTCCTGTCGAAGCTGCCCTTCCTCTCTGATAATGTCTGCTAGTGCGTCAATACTGTTCTCAACGCCGCCAGTGTCCATTTTCATCACCCCTTTCAATCGTCGTTTAGTATGTCATCCACTGCTGACCGCTGTTGTTCATCCTGCCAGGTGGAGACCGGCCCGCCTGCTGTCTCTTCGATCCAGTCATGCCAGTTATTGAACCATGTACTTCCGTTCTTGGCCTTTTTCCACGTCTCTTTCTCTAAATGCCTTGTGTAGTTATCAAGCGCCGCCGAAACCCTTTGATAACCCCTCTCATCCTTCACCGTTGCCAGGAATGATTTTAAGGCTGCCCACTTGCCATCCTTAACAGGATACCTGCGCCATATTTCTTCAAACAACCCCGGCAAATTCGACAAAGTATTTTCTTCTTTAATTCTTATTTTCTTGACTGTGTTCGGTTTTTGGTTCGGTTTCTGTTCGGTTATCTGTTCGCTGCTTTGGTATTCGTGCCAGTTACATATTGAAATGATTCTGAATTTTGAGAATGTTATCTGTTCGATCATCTGCTCGGTTTTGAACCGGTTAATGGTTCGCTCTATTTTGCTCTCACAAATGCCCGTTGCCCGTGCCAAACTCGACCGGCTGACTATGAGCTGGCCGGCTGCAAGTTCGATCTCCCGGCCATCATCAAGTTTGACTGTGGCCGGTTCGTGGTTCGCTGATAACATAAGATGAATCCACAAATGAAGGCGTTCCGAATCTCGATACACACGGGAATGCTTGACAGCTCTGTGAAGTTTAATCCAGCCCGCGCCGTTCGCTGTGGAGTGCATACTTGCACCCCCTACTTGCCGACCGCCGACCCTGTTTCAAGCCACTGGCAGAAAAGCTCATCTACAATCAAAACTTTTTTGCCAACCTTCCGCACGCATGAAGCAAAACCGTTTCGATCTGCATTAAACCAAAGCCACCGCAAAGACCCCTCAGTAAAGGCCGGATACTTTGCCGCCGCCTGCTTGATTGTCATATAATTTCTTGCATCCATTTGCTGTCACTCCCTTGATTCGTTTTTGATTACTGGCAATAAGCGCTTATTGCTTGTTTCAATTATCGGCATGACATACTAAAAAATCAATGTATATTATTGTAATCATTACATAATTTACTGATTATCGCGTTTATAAAAATCACTGATTTTCTGATATTGAAAAATCAATAAACAAAAAGAGGCTGCCGATTATGGCAACCTCTTTGATGATTCTTATCTGTGGCGCTGGAGACCTTCACCGGCTCCGCCCTGCTATCGGTATGCAGTCACCGACAAAAAGCCCGCTGTCGGCTCCGTGGTTTTCATGCTCTCGATGATGCTGATCTTCACCGGCTGACAGTCCAGAAGTCAGTGCCCAACCTGATAGCCAGTCCAGAAGATACGCATTCCAGGTGATTAACCCGGATACCAGAAGAGGCCGCCGATTATGGCAACCTCGATGATGATGCTGATCTTGACCGGCTGACCGTGGCGCTGTTCAACGATACCGCCCTTGTCATGGTATTCAGGCACCGGCAAGGACGCTGCTGTCGGCTCCGTGGTTCGTCATGTTCTCGATGATACTGATCTTCACTGGCTGACAGTCCAGAAGTCAGTGCCCAACCTGATAGACAGTCCGGAAGATACGCAGACCAGGTGATTAACCCGGATACCATAAGAGGCCGCCGATTATGGTAGCCTCGATGATGCTGATCTTGACCGGCTGACCGTGGCGCTGTTCAACGATACCGCCCTTGTCATGGTATTCAGGCACCGGCAAGGACGCTGCTGTCGGCTCCGTGGTTTGTCATGCTCTCGATGATACTGATCTTCACTGGCTGACAGTCCAGAAGTCAGTGCCCAACCTGATAGACAGTCCGGAAGATACGCAGACCAGGTGATTAACCCGGATACCAGAAGAGGCCGCCGATCATGGTAGCCTCGATGATGATGCTACTTCAAGCGCCTTTCCAGTTTCTTCATAATGCTTTCGTTATATTTTACCCGGTGTTCCTCAATCCATTTCCGGCGCTGCTCTTCTGTCGGCTCTCCATTCCGCTTTACTCGACGCGCCCGGTACTCTTCAAAATGCTGTTGATTCCAATTTTTACAATACACCTCATAAGCTGACTTGAATTTCAAACCATCTTCAAGCTCATCCCGTTTTTTTGCATTTATAAACACAAGGCCGTTATTTTCAGCATATAGCTTCAATGTCCTATAGCTGACATCAAAGGCCGTTGCTGATTTCAGGCCAAAAAGAAACCTGATCTCATTTGCCCGGCTGTCAACGTGTGGCTGCTTGATCTTGCCCGCTTCTTTCAATATAGAACTATCAGGAAAGAAAGCATCTTCCATGTGAAAGCCCGGCTTTCCTACATTCTCAAAAAATCTCTTGATGCCGCCCGCCAGGTAATCAAGTACCCATGAAGGAAAGAGCAACTTGTTTTCGTGGCAGTAATGAAAAACCTCAAAAGCATATTGAGGATTGCCCCGGTCAAAGTCTTTTTCCATTTCTGCAATATGCCGCGCCTCATCAATTCCCGGCTGCCTCAATTCATAGCTTTTGAATGTGGTAATCATACCCGCGCCCCTATCCGAAAATTTTCTTATTCATGGATTCCACAACCGACGAAACATGAGAATCTGACAAATGAGAATAGCGCTTGACCATTGCAAGCGTTTTATGCCCCAAAACCGCCGCAATGTCCGTCAAGCTTGCACCGTTCATAGCTAGGTAAGAGGCCGCGCTGTGGCGCAAATCATGGAACTTGAAATTCTCGATGTTCGCTCTTTTGAGTGCCACAAGAAATGCAGTCCGTAAACTGGCAGGCCCCTTGCTCATGGCATGGCTGCCAGGAAAAACAAGATTAGTGTCAATCCTTCTGACCTTCTGTTTTTTCAGCTCAGTTAAAAGCTCTAACGCCTTTCCTACCAATGCCACCGCCCGCCGCTCCCCGTTCTTTGTCTCTTCAAGAATGATTCGACGGTTTGAAAAATCAATATCAGTCCAGGTAAGATTCATAATCTCGCCGTGTCTCATGCCGGTTGACGCTGCCAAGACAACAACCGTATAGAGAAAAGGATTACGGCTTTCTTGGCATGACTTCAAGAGGCGTTCGCGCTCATCATCATCAAGAAAGCGCACCCGCCCGCGTGACTCTTTCAGCTTCTTTACCTTTTGCATCGGATTGACTTCAAGCCACTGCCATTCATTTGCTGCCACCGAAAGGCAATGACTCATTGAAGCCATATAGCGGTTAACCGTTGCCCCGTTGCGCTGACTCTTTGTCTCGATCACTTCACTATCGTCTTTTCTGTTGACCTTACGTGTCTTGATAATCGGCTCGCTGAAAAGCCGATCTTTCACCTCTCCAAGCATGGCAGGTGTCACATCCGAAAGCATATATGCGCCGATCTGCTCTTTCCAGTAACTTAGATGCAAGCTGACATCCTTTGTCGTTTTCTTCTGAGGCAAAACCTCTTTGACATACCGTTTAATCATATCCTCTACCGTGTGGCGTTGTGACTCTGCTGTCTTGAAATAGCGCCGCTCCCGGATAGCTGACTCGGTATCTTGTGCCCACTTTTTTGCATCAGTTATACGGTCAAAATTTGCTGATTGAGGCGGGAACCCCTTCATGCGTACTTCAACCCGATACTTTACGCCCCGTGTCCCTTCTACCTTACGAATTGTTGCCATAACTGACCCCCGGAAACCGATCTTTAAAATCATGCTCAAAAAACTATAACAAACTCCATTTATTGTCAACTATAGTTTCTTAATACCGACGATCATTAATATTAACCATCCGTTGTTATTTATTGTTTATTCAAGTGCTAATATGTAAGCGCAAATTTAGCGCAATTCAAAAATATACGGCTGACAGCTCGATAATTTTACAGGTTTTTTTGATTGTATGATGTTGGAGATAATTGGAAGAGATTGAAACCATTTGCGCCAAATTTGCGCCGATCTATTTTTGAGCAACAAAAAAGCACTTACCTGTAAGAGCGTAAGTGCCTGATTTTATATGGCGGAGAAGGTGAGATTCGAACTCACGGAAGCTTTCACTTCGGCGGTTTTCAAGACCGCTGCCTTAAACCACTCGGCCACCTCTCCGTTACTTGGTATCTGCCGACCTTATAACATAAACTTCTTCGTTTTTCAAACGGTAACAACAATAAATCACCTGATCCGTTCCAAACCACCCATGTAAGGTCGCAGCACCTCAGGTATGATAACCGATCCATCCTCCTGTTGATAGTTTTCCAAAACGGCCACAAGCGTTCTTCCCACGGCCAAACCGGAACCGTTGAGAGTGTGGACGAATTCCGGCTTGGATTTCTCGTCTTCGCGGAAGCGGATAGCGGCGCGCCGAGCCTGAAAATCGGTAAAAGTGCTGCAGGAAGATATCTCTCGGTAGCAACTCTGCCCCGGCAGCCAGACTTCGATGTCGTATGTCTTGGCGGCCGAGAACCCGATATCCCCGCTGCAAAGCGCCATCACGCGGTAAGGCAGCTCCAGAAGCTGCAGCACCTTTTCGGCATGTCCGGTCAACAGCTCCAGTTCCGCATCTGATTCGGATGGGTGAACAAACTTGACCAGTTCCACTTTGTTGAACTGATGCTGGCGAATCAGTCCGCGGGTATCCTTACCGTAAGAACCGGCCTCGCGTCGAAAGCAGGGAGTGTAGGCAACATACCTGACCGGCAGGTCGGAGCGTTTCAATATCTCGCCCCGGTGGATATTGGTAACCGGCACTTCAGCGGTGGGGATCAAAAAAAACTCAGGGTCTACCAGCTTGAAAAGATCCTCTTCAAATTTGGGGAGCTGACCGGTGCCGGTCATAGACTCACGATTAACCATAAAAGGGGGCAGCACCTCCCGGTAACCATGGGTATCAGTATGCAGATCGAGCATGAAGTTGATTAACGCCCGTTCCAGACGGGCGCCGGCGCCACAGTACAGGGTAAAACGCGCACCGGTGATTTTGGCGCCCCGCTCAAAGTCGAGAATACCAAGTTCTTCACCAATATCCCAGTGTGCTTTTGCCTTGATGGTAAACGTACGAGGCTCTCCCCAGGTTCTGACCTGAACATTGTCATTTTCAGAAACACCGACCGGCGTCGTGGCGTGCGGCAGGTTGGGAATCGTCAGCAGGAAAGACAGCAGCTTCTCTTCCAGTTGTTTCAATTCCTCGTCCTGCTCTTTAACTGTTTGAGAAACTGCCCGCATCTCCAAAATTTTATCCTGGGCCTGGCTCTTGTCCCTGATACGTGCAATCTCATCCGAAACCGTGTTGCGAAGAGCCTTGAGAGTCTCGTTTTCAAGAAGCAGGCTTCTGCGCTTTTGATCCAGTTCGCGAAAGCCTTCAAGAAAAGATGCTCCGCCACGGGTATGCAGTCGCCGTTCGGCCTCGTCCGGATTTTCACGTATGTATTTTATATCAAGCATCGGGAAACACCTTTATTTCTGGGGAGTAAAAGTGTATTTTCTAGCATTTGCGCTCTCACACGTCAATGCAAAAGAGTCCGATGAAATCCATAGTTGCCTACATTCTGGTCACGGCGGCACTGCTTGCCCAGCCGACAGACCTGCATTCAGAGGAGATTGTCGTCAATGCCGTGGGTGATATCATGCTGGCCGGCACATGGGCTCCGGTGCTGAAGAAGAGAGGTTATGACTTTCCCTTTGCCGGTGTGGTAGCGGAACTGTCGACCGGTGATATCAACCTTGCCAATCTGGAGTCGCCCATCGCGACCGGTGGAATCGAATGCATTACGAAAAAATTCCGCTTCCGGGCCGAGCCGGAAGTCGCACCTGCCGTACGTGCTGCCGGTTTTAATCTGGTTACCCTGGCCAACAACCACAGCATGGATTTTGGTGCAGAGGCACTGGCAGAAACAGTGCAACATCTGGCCGCTGCCGGTATCGGCTGGATCGGAGCCGGTTCTAATCTGGACGAAGCCCGCACGATGGCGCTCTACACTATCAAGGGGAAAAAGATTGCCTTCCTCGGTTACTCACTGACCCGGCCAACAGAGTTTTTTGCCGGCCTGAAGCGCCCTGGCACCGCTCCAGGATATGAAAAGCTGGTTGAAGAGGATATCGCAAACGCACGAGGACAGGCCGACTACATCATCGTCTCCTTTCACTGGGGAACAGAAGGTACCGGTGCGGTGCAACCCATTCAGCGCAAAATGGCCCACAAAGCAATTGATGCCGGCGCCGATGTGATCATCGGTCACCATCCCCATGTTCTGCAGGGGATTGAGCGCTACAAAAGCGGCATCATCTTTTACAGCCTGGGCAATTTCACGTTTGCCAGCAGGAGCAAAACCGCTGATGTCAGCGCCATGATCCGCCTGAGACTGAATGATACAGAACGCACAGCCGAAATTCTGCCGCTTGACGTACAGTACCGCCGGGTCGGTTTCCAACCGCAATTTCTGAAAGGGGAGGAGGGGGAGGCGGTGATTGAAAAATTGAATGGATTGTCGAAAATATTCAAAACAGAGATTCTGAACAGGGGAGGCAGGTATATTCTGTCATTCTAGTGCCATGTGACCCATGAAAATACTCCTCACAACTCTCCACTCCAAATACTCTCACGCTTCATTGGCGCTCCCCTGCCTTGCGGCCGGTTGTTGTGGATTCAAGGACACCGAGATTCTGCTCCGAGAATGGACCGTCAACGAGCCACGCGAGCATATTCTGAAAATGATCATGACTGAAGAGCCTGATCTGGTGGCCTTCTCCTGTTATATCTGGAACATTGAAAAGACTCTCCGGATCGTCTCCGACATCAAGAAGATATCCTCCCGGACACTGATTGTCCTGGGTGGACCAGAGGCCTCCTTCGGGATTTTTGAGCTGATGTACGACAATCCGGCTGTTGATTTTGTCGTCAAAGGAGAAGGTGAAGCTGTCTTTCGTCGTCTGCTTGAATCAATAGTCAACGATGGCTTTCCGGAATATTCCCTCGCCAGGATTGACAACCTGTTTTTCCGGTCCGGAACCGATATCGTTTCCGGACCGCTCAATAAGGGACATCTACTGCTTGACTCTATCCCATCACCTTTTGAGGGCGGACTGGTCGATCTGACTAAACCGCTGATCTACTACGAAACCTCTCGCGGCTGCCCTTTTTCCTGTGCTTTCTGTCTTTCGTCCGTGGAAGGATCTGTGCGTTCATTCAGTATGGATCGGATTCACCGGGATCTGCTGTTCCTTATGCATCACAATGTGTCACAGATCAAACTGGTAGACCGTACGTTCAATTATGACTCCCGGCGAGCGGATGAAATATGGGCGTTCATTCTCCGGCACAACCAGGGGAGTCACTTCCATTTCGAGATCGTTGCAGAGCTGTTGACCGAAGACAATCTTAACACTCTGGCACGTGTTCCGGAAAACACCTTCCGCTTCGAGATCGGCATTCAGTCCGCCTCGGAGAGCACCTTGGAGCAGGTGGGACGCACAGCTGATCTTTCACAGATTTTCTCTGTTGTCAGGCGTCTCAGGGCCGGGACAAATATCGAACTGCACCTTGATCTGGTGGCTGGATTACCAGGCGAAGATTATGATGGATTTCTGAGCTCTCTGCAGGCGCTGGCGGATCTTGACCCGCATGAGATCCAGATCGAGCCGCTCAAGCTGCTTAAGGGGGTTCCCATGCGGGAGATCGCCGCTCGCGAGGGGTACTCTTTCTCCCGTTTCCCCCCCTACACCATACTGCGCAACCCCTGGCTCTCCTTCGATGACATCTGCCGCATGGAGACCATCGGCCGCCTGCTGGATCTGTTCCGGAAACATGGCAGGTTTGCGACTGCATTTCGCATTCTGCTCACGGAGCATCCGTTTGCTGCCATTTTAGACCGGATGGCGCGTGGGGTCGGCAGTGAAGCACTCTCCGGTTTTTCCTGCCGTCGGGTATTCGAACTGTTCGCCCGTCTGGCAACGCCGCTTGTGGATGAAGAGAGACTGTCTGATCTGCACGATGCACTCTTCTTTGACTACTGTACCATCGAGATGCCGTTGATGGGCAGACTCCCCGTTTTTGTAGCGGAGCGCCAGAAGCATTGTGCCTGGACCGGTGCGGGTGATCTGCCGGCAGAGCCGAGCCTGCCTGCGGGGAGCAGGATAAAAACATTCCGTTATTCCTTTACGTGCGATTATCGTACTGAACCATGGACGAACTGCCCGGCGAACATTACCTTCGTATATGTTTCAGGAGCCGGGCGGGGGCTTACGGTAATGATGGTTTGAGGGATGCCTCTTCAATATTCATAAACCGTAAATCAGCAATTTCTACATCCCTTAGTGCAGCCGTTCATCCACAATCCCCCGAATGTACGATACATGCAAAATCCCTTTTGTTACATCGCCTGACTATGATATACACAAGCTATTTTAACAAACCATTCACAGAAGGAGGGACAGATGAAAAAAGCGCTGATTATGACACTGTTGGTTGGTATGGTAGCGACACAGGCATGTGCTGCCGATGTCATTAAAATTGCGATTACCGGTCCGTTCACCGGGGGGTCGGCTCCCATGGGCGCATCAATGCGCGATGGAGCCAAACTGGCCATTGCCGAAATCAATGCGGCAGGGGGGATAAACATCGGCGGCAAGATGATGAAATTTGATGTGACCGAACGAGACGACGAAGCGAAGAACGAGCGGGGCGCCCTCATTGCGCAGGAGCTTGCATCGATGCAGGACCTGTCCGGGATTATTGGCTCGGTTAATACCGGTGTAGTACTTGCGGGCGATAAGCATTTCCAGGAAAAGGGAATCACCAAAATCATCACACCGGCAGCCGGCTCCGCTTCGATGACCCAGTGGAGCAAGGCGGGCGTCAAGGATCTGTCGATCTTCCGCTTCGCCGCTCACGACGGCATCCAGGCGGCTATGGTGGTGGAGGAAGCCATCAACCGGAAACTCCTCAAGGTGGCCCTGTTCTATGATTCGACCAATTACGGAGTTTCCGGCCGTGACGATATGCTGGACCAGATCAAGAAGCAGGGGGACAAGCTCCAGGTAGTCGCCACCGAAAAGTTCAACATTGGCGACAAGGACATGACCGCCCAGCTGCTGCGGGCGAAAAATTCCGGCGCCCAGGCGATACTGATCTGGGGGATCGGCCCCGAACTGGCTGCCATTGCCAACGGGATGGCGAAGATCGGCATAAAAGCTCCGCTTATCGGCGGCTGGCCCCTCTCCATGTCCAACTTTCTCGACAACGCCGGGAAGAACGGCAACGGCACCATGATGCCGCAGACCTTCATCGAGGAGCCGATTACTCCCAAGGCCAAGGCATTTATCCAGGGATACCACAAGACTTACAAGGTAACCCGGATTCCGTCGCCGGTTTCGGCTGCCCAGGGGTATGACGCAGTCTATATCTTCGCCGCCGCCGTGAAACAGGCACAGAGCATTGACACCCATAAGATCAAGGAGGCGCTGGAGGATCTGAAAGAGCCGGTGAAAGGGGTCATTGCCACCTGGCAGAAACCTTACAGCAAGTGGGACCCGGCAAATTTCGACACCCATGAGGCCTTCCGCCGCGACCAGGCAGTCATGGGGATGGTCAAGGACGGACATGTCGTCTTCGCCAACGATGCCGACCGGCAGCGACTGATCAAGAGTGCTACTGCAGTTAAAGGGAAAAAAGCCAAATGATGACTCCCCCGAATTATAAGCCATGAACGAATCCGTAGTTGCCCAGATGGTTGTGAGCGGGGCTTTGATGGGGCTGGTCTACGCCCTGATCGCCTACGGATTCCAGCTCACCTATGCAACCAGCAAGAGCATAAACTTTGGTCAAGGGGAGCTGGTAATGGTCTCGGCCTTTATCTGTCTCACCTTCACGGATCTGGGGCTCCCTTACGGGATTATGGTACCGCTTGGCCTCCTCAGCGGCTCTCTTCTGGGGCTGTTCGTCGAGCGGGCCGGCGTTCGCCTTGCTCTGGAGCAGAAGAGCGAAGGGTGGATTCTCCTCACCATTATCATCGGTCTGCTCTTCTTTTCTGCCTCTGAAAACATCTGGGGAAGGGATGACCGTCCCTTCCCCACGCCGATCCCTTCTGATGCTATCCAGCTCATCGGCATCAGCGTAACGCCGGTGGAAATTTCCGTCGCCGTCGGTGTTTTTTTTATCATGGGAATGATTGAGCTGTTCAAGCGAAAAACTCTGCTCGGCAAAGCTTTCGAAGCGGTATCGGCTGATCGGGACGCCGCTGAGCTGATGGGAATCTCCGCCACCCGCACAGTTATGCTCTCCTACGCCCTCTCCGGGATGGTGGCAGCGCTGGCTGGAATCCTGGTCGCACCCATCACTACCGTTGGGCCGACCATGGCATCCGCCCTTGTGCTTAAAGCATTTTCCGTGGCAGTGGTGGCGGGACTCGATTCCGGATTCGGCGTCGTCGTGATCGGGCTGTTTCTCGGAGCACTGGAAAGCCTGACCAGTTACTATGTGGGAAGCGGTTGGCGGGAGGCCCCCGGTTTGATTCTGCTGATACTCGCCCTGGCGGTGCGTCCCACCGGGGTATTCGGCAAGGCTGTGATCAGAAAGGTTTAGCGGGATGGAGGAGTTGGAAAGATGCTGAAGCGACTGGTTCTCATCCTCGGTGCAGAAGCACTGTTACTGGCGGTGCTGGCTGCAATTCCGATAACGGTGAACAACTCCTTTGTTCTGGGGCTCCTGACCCTGCTGATGATCTACGGGATACTCCTGATCGGCCTGGATATAACCGTTGGCTACCTGGGACAAGTCAATCTTGCCCAGGCCGCCTTTCTCGGCCTGGGCGCCTATACAGCCGCCCTAACTGTCACCCGTTTCGGCTGTGGCATGCCAACAGCACTGATAGCAGCCACCGCAGTGGGGTGCCTGTTCGGCGGGATTCTCTCATTCCCTGCGCTTCGTCTGGAAGGCCCCCAATTCGCGCTTTCGACCCTCAGTTTCATGGCCCTCACCACCACCGCTCTCAATGAATGGGAATCCCTGACCGGCGGTGCACAGGGTCTGCAGGTGCCACGCCCTCCCCTTTTCGGTGCCGTGCTGCAGGCAAAAGGATTCTACTGGCTCTGCCTCCTGCTGCTGGTCTTTGTCTGGATTGCGATGAGAAATCTGCTCTCTTCACAATGGGGAAGGGCCTTTGAGGCGCTGCGCGACAGCCCCATAGCCACTGACGCCATGGGGATCGGTACCCTCCGTAACAAGGCGGCTGCCTTCACCCTCGGCTCCGGCCTCGGCGGCCTGGCCGGAGGCCTGTATGCTTTCAACTTTCAGTATCTGCAACCTCAAGTGTTTGTCTATGATCTGATGGTCATTCTGCTCCTAGGTGTGGTCCTCGGGGGGAGGAAAAGTCTCTGGGGAGCCTTTCTGGGAGCCACCATCATTGTTCTGCTCCCCAACCTTCTCTCCAACCGTCTCCTGTTCCAGATATTTTCAGGGACCGGTTTCTTGCTGGCATTGGCAGCGGGGATTCGCGGTCTCGCAAAAAAAAGCACCAGACCATTCCAGGCGGTGGCGCCGGTAGTCGCCATGGGGATGCTCGTTGTCGGCGGGATTTTCACCGCTAACACCGAGGACTGGCGCAAGGCAATCTTTGCCCTGATGCTGTTTGCGGTTATGGTCGGACTGCCGGAGGGGTTGATGGGGTTTGCAGCCAGCTTCCTGACGCACCTTTTCCGCATTGCCCCTCCGCCTCTGGCGGAACCGTCAGCTCTTGATGCCGTACTTGTAAAAAAAGAGACCGATGACCGGCCGCTGCTCGAACTGCATGATCTGAAACATTATTTCGGAGGAGTCAGGGCTGTGGACGGTGTTTCCCTGACGGTCCGTTCCGGCAGGATTCATGGACTTATCGGACCCAACGGTTCCGGCAAGAGCACACTGGTCAATGTCATATCCGGTCTCTACGCCCCGACTTCGGGTGAAATCCTGCTGAATGGCAAACCACTGGTGAAAGGTAGTCTGTTCAAGGTGGCCCATCGGGGGCTTTCGCGCACGTTTCAGAACCTTCAGCTCTTCAGTGAATTGTCTGCACTGGATAATGTCATGGTGGCTATGAAGGGGATCTACCGGAGTCCGTTGCCCCTGGTGCTGCTCGGTCTTACCCGGGGCAACGAAAAGTGCGCTCAGGCCGATGCCCTTGCTCTACTGGAAATGGTGGGGCTGAGGGATGATTGCCGTGTTCCTGCCAAGGACCTTCCTTACGGCGCACAGCGTTTTCTTGAGATTGCCCGGGCTCTGGCACGCCGTCCCGACCTGCTGATCCTGGACGAACCTGCAGCGGGTCTTGCCCAGCCTGACGTTATCAGGTTGCTGGAAATTATTCGGCGTATTCATGAGCGGGGCATCACCATTATCCTCATCGAACATCATATGGCTGTGGTAAATGAACTCTGCGATATCGTTACCGTCCTCGATTACGGTAAGATCATTGCAGAAGGGAAACCTGAAGAGGTGAAACGCCATCCCAAAGTGATCGTAGCCTATCTTGGAAGCACTGTTGAATCGATCGACCAGAAGAAATACCCTGGGCAGGTGAACGCCGTACCGGTCCCGGTATGACGCGCCGAAAGAGTAAGATATGCTGACTGTCGATAATCTCTACGCAGGATACGGTGCAAGCGAAGTGCTCATCGGAACCTCCCTGGCCGTAAAGCAGGGTACCGTAGTTGCTCTTATCGGCCCCAACGGCGCGGGAAAGACTACCACGATGCGTGCCATCTCCGGTCTGCTGAAACCGACCAGGGGAGAGGTGAGAATCGACGGCAGACCGGTTCAGGGGATGGACGCCTCGCGAATAGCAAGACTCGGCCTGTCCCATGCGCCGGAGGGACGCAAGGTATTCGGCCCGCTCTCGGTTGAAGACAACCTGCTCCTTGGCGCATACAGCAGGCTGCCAAAGTTTTTCGGCTTCCGCGGAAAGGCTGCCCGCGATCTGGAAAGGGTATTCGATCTCTTTCCGCGCCTGAAGGAACGACGTAAACAGTCGGCGGGTACCCTGTCAGGCGGCGAACAGCAGATGCTTGCCATTGGTCGTGCACTGATGGCCGATCCAAAGGTAATGTTGATGGATGAACCTTCCATGGGGCTTGCACCGGTGATTGTCGAGGAGGTATTCGCTACAATCCTCCGTCTCAAGGAAGCGGGTATCACGCTGCTGCTGGTCGAGCAGATGGCCAGGAGAGCGCTGGAAGTGGCTGACTATGCCTATGTCATGGAACGGGGGATAATTGTTGTTGAAGGCAGATCCGCAGAGTTGAAGAAGGATGAGAGGGTACTGTCGGCTTACCTGGGTGTCGTCTCTGCAGAGAGATGAAAATCAGATGGATGAATAAAGTACAATATACTGAACTATCAGAAAGGGGCTTGCTCATGATTCAAAAACGTGTGGCACAGTTGACGGGATGTGTTGTGATTGTTATGACAGCGGTGTGTTCCTCTGCTGCCGAAAAACCGCAGATAAAACCTTATCCTCATTACTGGATGAGCGTTGCAACCAGCAGTCAGAACATCCCTGGAATGACGCCTGAAATGGCCGGGATGGCATCCATGTTCGGGGGCGGCTCCGGTTTTGGTCCCAAGCGGGATCTTACACTGCAGCTTGAGTCTCCGCAGACGCCATCTGCAGCGCCGGAAGCATTTCACGACATACCTCCCGGCCAGAATATGGGGAAAAATCTGCCGCTTGTGACTCCTAAAATTGAAAAACAACAGCAGCGCACTGAAAGAGACTACCCACCCGCTACAAGAGAAAAGGCAAAAATTCGGATGCTGTATTACTGGGGATGCGGCGAAACTATCGGCACAGGTCAGCCCCGCATTTTTGATTCGGAAAAATCCGGTTTTGAGGAGATGGCTCAGATCTTCAAAGGGAGAGCACCTACTGTCCAGACGCCTCCTTCAGCTCGCAAGGGCTGGACCTATGGCGAGTGGCCTTCAACCGACGAGCGTACGGCTGTCCCCAAGGATTCATCACTGATCGGCGCGCACACCATACGCGGCAACTACACCGTGAATATTCCGTTTACCCTTGATGTAAAGCGTGATTTTATGTCACCGGTCGAGTTCACCTCTGTTAAGGGAACGGCTTCAGGCGCAACGGAACTTGCATGGAAGAGTATTCCGACCGCCATCGGCTATTTTGCTACTGCGATGGGAAGTGACGGCAAGGGTGGAGACATGATCATGTGGTCGGCCAGCGAAATACCGGAAAACGGCATGACGCTGATGGATTATCTGACACCGGGTGATATCCATCATTACATCAGGGACAAGGTCATTATGGATCCATCCCGGACCAGTTGTACGGTTCCACCGATTTTCAAGAATGCACAGGGAGCCATGGTGCAGTTTATTGCCTACGGCGAGCAACTCGATATCGTTCATCCTCCAAAACCCAAAGATCCCAAACAGATCTGGCAGCCGGAGTGGTCTGTCAAGGTGCGTCTGAAATCGACATCCATGACTCCGCTCGGTATCAATGCAGACGGAGAAGAACGTCGCGGTCGGTCTTCATCAAAAAAAACCAGGGAGCAGTCACGTCAGGCTGATCGTGATTCTGATGAAAAACAATCCGTCGATGATAATGCGGACTCGAAAAAATCACGAGGACGCGGTGTAGGAGATGGCTTGCGCGGACTGTTCGGCTTTTAGGTTGACTTTTCAAAGTAGCTATTATATAAAAGCCTGCAATTTTATCCTGTCCAAAAATTTTTATTATTTTCGCTGACACGGAGAGAACATGGCACATTTTCGTATTGTACTTGCAATATGCCTCATACTTTTGGCGTTACCCCAACTCGTATGTGCATCCAAGTCGCATGTTGTTCGCACGAGCGAATCCCTGCACTCGATAGCCCGCAAATACCATGTATCTGTCGATGAACTCAAAAACGTAAACAACATATCCGGCACCCATGTCGAAAAAGGTGCCCGCCTGATCATTCCATCTCATGCTGACGGCAAGCTTAAGAAATCTGCCAATGTAGTACGCCAGCAGTCCTACACGATTGTCAAGGGCGATACGCTCCCCGGGATAGCTAAAAAATCCGGACTCAAGATGTCAGAGCTCCGCAAGCTGAATGGCCTGAAAGGTAACAGAGTCAAACCAGGCCAGATTCTGGCATTGGCAGATCCCGCTGTAGCTGCCGATCCATCTCCCGGTACGGTACATGTCGCCAGATTACAGGTTATAAACAAAGATCTTCTCAGTGAACAGGAACTGACTGATACGTTGGCTGAACTGACGGATATGGATTCTGGCAGGCCGGTTGATCTGGCCAAGAGCCTTGAAGCCAACCAGGCAATTAACAGCCTGAAAAAATCGGCCTACAGCTTTTTGGGCGCCCGATACCGTTTTGGCGGCAGTAGTCGAGGCGCGCTTGACTGTTCAAGTTTTGTTCAGCAGGTTTTCCGGGATCAGAAAATCGGTCTTCCGCGCACAGCCCGAGAACAGTTCTATATCGGCAATGAAGTCGTGCGAGGAGACCTGCGCAAGGGAGACTTGGTGTTCTTTCAGACCTATGCCCGTTTTCCCTCACATGTAGGGATTTACCTCGGAGACCGGAAGATGATTCATGCCTCATCACGTGATCATCGTGTTGTAATTTCGTCCATGGACACCCCCTACTATCTGTCCCGCTATCTGGGTGCACGGCGTGTGACTGATACGGCATCCGATTCGATCAACTTTAACGAATTGCTCTTGGGCGCTGAAGAGGAGAATGATCACGATGTTTTGACGAATGATTCCCTGGGGCTGTCTTTTAACCTGAAGAATTGAGTACCTATCTGTCCGCATACCGCCTCTGCATCCGGGTCACCTGACCCGGATTTTTTTTCGCCATGAAGATTATCCTCGCGTATATTTCCGGAGTATCCAACCGCAACGACCCATATATAAGCTTGCTGCCTACCGGCCTCTGTTACCTTCATGCCTGCCTGCGTGAAGCCGGATATGATTCACTCCTCGTCAATTTTTCAGGCTGGTCTGCTGCCAGAATTGAGCAGCGACTGACGCTCTTGGTGCCCGATATGATCGGAATCTCACAGTGGACGCACAATCGCCACTCCTCACGTGATCTGGCCTCAATGTGTCGACGAATTTTTCCCGGGAGCACCATTATCATGGGAGGCGGACATGCCACCTTCTGTTACGAGGAGTTGCTTGCGGAGGATTCTCCGGTCGATTGTGTCATAATAGGCGAAGGCGAACTGACTCTGCTCGAACTGGCGGGGCGGGGCGCCGGGCGAACCGGCTGGCAGCATATAAACGGCATTGCGTTCCGCCGGGACGATCACGTACATGTTACTCCCAGACGAGAGTCTTTGGTCGACCTCGATCGACTCCCTGTGCCAGCCCGTTACCTTGAGCATTCCATCGGCCTGGACATGGAACTGCAACCTGAATTCATAGTTACGGCCAGAGGCTGTCCATCGATCTGCCATTTTTGCAGTTCGCCGGCATTTTGGGGGAAAAAGGTACGTTTCAGGTCGGCACAGGCTATCGCGGACGAAATTCTATACATCCGGAACCAGTTCGGGCTGATCTATTTTTCGATTCGTGATGATACCTTTACTGCCAACCGCAGTAGAGCTCTGGAACTCTGCTCAACCCTTGTCGATCGCCAGACCCATGTCCTCTGGAATTGCCAGTCAAGGGTAACGGCCATTGACGAAGAGCTGCTGGTAATGATGAAACGGGCCGGATGCGAATGCATCCAGCTTGGAATAGAATCAGGCTCGCCGCGTATTTTGCGGCAACTGGGAAAGAACATCACTCTTGCTCAGATCGAGCAGGCCTGCGATAAAATCAGGGAAGTCGGTATCAATCTCTCCGTTTACCTGATCAGCGATATTCCCGGTGAAACAGGTGAAGACCTGCGTCGGACTGTCGATCTGCTGCGACGCATACGCCCGGATGACGGTTACGTATCGCCACTTGCCTACTATCCCGGTACGAAACTGTTTACAGACGCCGTCTCCTCGGGCATTTCAGAAAAAAACATTTTTGCCGACACCGGACAAAACGCTCTGTATGTGAACGCGAACTCCGGCCAGGCCGCCAAGCGGCTGCTCAAAGAACTCTCAAATAACAGGTCTGATGATACATCCCGTTTTAACAGACAAAAAGAGCTTCTTGGGTATTGCTACACAACCAATATATTAGCCGGGGAGTTGTATCGCCAGAGTAAAAATTTTAGCTCCGCTGAAAGTGAATTTCAGGAAATCACCTCCATACAACCAGATAATCCTTGGGGATGGTTTCTTCTGGCTGAACTGTACTCGGAGATGAGAAAAGAAAAAAAAGCAGAATCGTGCTATCGCAAGGTGCTGGAGGTAGTCCCTCGACATCGACCGTCAAGGGCCGCAATTTCAGCATAAAAAAACGGGGCCATTTGAGTAGCCCCGCCAGATCAATTCAATAATTTAACTATTTTACTATCCTGATGCCAGGGAGAAACAGGATTTTTTCAAAGGTCCTGTTCAATGTCTTGCTCTGGAAGTTGGTCATCGGCTGAGCTTCCGGATACTCAATCTTGTCGCCTTTGGCGACCTTCATTTCTGGCAGGGCCATCCAGACTTTCACACCCTTTTCGTCAGCAGCCTCTACATACGTGTAACCACCAGAATTCATGGTCTGGGTAACGGTTGCTTTTTTCCCGGCGCCTGCGGCTATTTCCTGGGCCTTCATACCAGCGTGCGGATCTCCGCCTGGAGCAGTACCACCTGGAGCGGCACCACCCGGTGCTGCGCCTGGCTGGCTGGCTGGCATCTGCCCCTGCTGCGGAGCAGCAACCGGAGCCTCTGTTTTTGGTTTGTCATTGCACCCGGCAAGGGCGAGAGCGACAATAACGAGAAGAACTAATGCTGTTTTTTTCACCTGCAACCTCCTGTTTTTTGATATTCATTTCCTTCTACCATACCATGTCCGAATATTCAAAGAGAAATAATCTAACATTCGATAATATAACACTATTTCTCAAAACAAACATCATTATCAGCTGTACCGGGAGTGGCATAACTATATAAATTCACTGCTTAAGCCTACCTGATTTTTTGATATTCAACGAGTCGTACAATGTAATCTGCTCAGCCAACGAAAGCTTGCGGCGTGAGCAGTTCTCGCTCTTAAGGCAGAGACGACAACGGTCATCCGAGCAACGCTGACAGAAGGTACAATCCGGGCAGGGATGTTTTTTGGAGGAATTTGTCAATAGACTACATTCCGTTTTACTGCGTTTCCTTCAAGTAATCTCACAAAGGTCTTGCCGCTGTCGGAATTCAACAGCAGGTAACGGGGCAGTTTCATTACGGTATCGACAGCGGTCGCATGGCGCCTCTCAATCGTAAACGTTGCCGCATATCCTGCTTCGGAGGCCTTTGCAGTCAGGTAATCGTCATAAATACCAAACGGCCAGGCCAGCATATCGACCTTTAACCCAAGTTCACTCTCCAGCTTGGCCCTGGATTTACGTAGCTGAGTCATAACGAGGGCTTCAAGAGCCTGGTGACCAAGTTTTCTGCGTTCCTTCTTGAAATTGGGATGCCAGTAAGTGTGCGACTGAAAATCAAATAACCCTGTTTTTTTGAGTTCACGCAGTTGGTCCCACGTCATTGCGTATTTGGCATTCGATATAGCTGACGGATAGGTGAATACCGTTACCGGGTAACCGTATTTGCGGATGACCGGAAACATGTCGCTGTACACCGATTTATGGGCATCATCTTCAACGAGTACAACCGACTTAGGCTCCGGTACCGGGGCTTTACCCAGGTAATGGTCAACCAGGCGGCGTAGAGGAATTACCTTATATCCATTATCTTTCAGATACTTCATCTGGGATTCGAAGACAGTAGTAGTCGTGGTCATACCATCTGCAACTGTCAGCCCAAAGCGATGATACAGAAGAATCGGAACTCTGAAAGAGTCTGCGGCAGCAACCGGTAAAGGGGTCAGCAATAATGATACAGCTAATATTATACGCAAAAAAATATATAAAAACATTAATGCACCTTTCTTCTGTCAACCTCTGACGATATAGACTGAACAGGGAGCGGTACTGGCGACTGTGTGGGAAATGCTCCGCGATATTCGTCGCTGGATAAAACCTTTACCCGAACTGCCGATGACGATCACATCAATTTCCTCTCGCTTGGCAAAACCGGTTATTTTTTCGGCAGGATCGCCATACTCCACGATCATCTCCAGCGGTATATCGTGTTCGGCAGCACATTTTTCCACGACATAGAATATCCGTTGCCTCAAATTATCCCACTTTTCAGATTCAGTCATCGGAACAGACGGTACGAAGTCTGTGTAGGTTGATGTAGATGCGTTCGGCAAAACCAGCAAAGCAAACACCTGGCTTCTGAACAGACTCTGATTGGCTGCCGCGAGCCGTACTGCCTCTTCAGCAGCCTTGTCAGACTCTGGTGAACCATCTATCGCCACTAAAATTTTTTTGCGAAGGTTTAGCATACCTACCTCGATATCGTTCTTGTTACAAAATCAGTCCTAGCGTATAATACGCGTTCTTTGCAATGGAATAATAATTTAATTTTTCGCACTTGACAATTATAAAACAATATTCTAAGATGTACGTGCAGAATTTCACCGTAGCAGCCATCTATTTATATCACAGGACTCGAGACCATGGCCAAAAAAGAAAAATCGGAGTATCTCATCCAGGCGGTATCCCATGCTCTTGACCTTTTAGAGCAATTTCACGGCGAAGTTGACGAACTTGGAGTTACTGAGCTCAGTAAGCGCCTTAAGTTGCACAAAAATAACGTTTTCAGGCTGTTGGCAACCTTGGAGTCGCGCGGCTACATTGAACAGAACAAGGTGACCGAAAACTATCGACTGGGGCTGAAAACTCTTGAGCTGGGTCAAACCTTTATTAAACAAATGGGGCTGCTTCGCCAATCAAAACCGGTACTTGAAACGCTGGTTAGTAAATGTAACGAAACGACCTACGTTGCCATCCTCAAGGATTTCTGCATAATATACCTGGATGCGGTAGAAACCGATATGACTGTCAGAGTAGTACCGCGCGTCGGTTCACGTCTGCCTGCCTACTGTACTGCCGCAGGCAAGGTCCAGATCGCCCATATGAGTGACGAAGAGCTCGAAACCTTTCTCCCCGGCAAGGAGTTGAAGCGTTACACACCCAACACGATCACTGATCGCGATGTTCTAAAAAAACAACTGAAAATGATATCAGAAAAAGGATATGCCGTCGACAATGAAGAGCTTGATATCGGAGTAAAATGTGTCAGTGCTCCAATCCGCGACTACACCCGCCGGATTATTGGTGCTGTAAGCATCTCCGGACCTTCAATGCGCTTCCAGGACGAGCGGATTACCAATGAGCTGATTCCTCTGGTTTTAGGTGCTGGTGAGGAGATCTCTGCCAAACTTGGTTTTCAAAAATAGTCGGAGTTCCCACAAACACCTACCGGGCGGCTTTCGAGCCGCCTTTTTTTTGGTCTGAAAAGTATACCCTGTCATGCTGATATTGCTGCAATACTTCATACAAGGATGCGATCATGCTGATTTACAAAGTTGTTGAAATTGGGAGCGTAACCGAAGACGCGATCGAAGAAACGCTCAACAGGTGGAGCTCAAAAGGTTGGAATTTCGAAGGCTTACAATTCGCCATGCGAGAATCGAGCAAACGTCCAGCCATGGCCTTTGTGCTTTTCACTCAGGAATCAGATTGCGAAGAGGAAATCCCATGAACCCCGAAGATACCCTTTACCTGGTCGACGGATCCTCCTACATATACCGTGCATACTACGCCATCCGTCACCTTTCGTCACCCGGTGGTCATCCCACTAACGCCATTTATGGTTTCATCCAGATGCTGCTCAAACTGCTCAAGGACCATCAACCCCAACATGTGACCGTGGTCTTCGATGCTGGACGCACGACATTCCGTACCGAAATGTATCCGGATTACAAGGCCAACCGGGCCGTCATGCCGGATGACTTGCGCATGCAGATGGAACCGATCCGAGAGTTTGTTCGGACACTCAACATACCGACACTGGAACTGCAGGGATATGAGGCTGATGATATCATAGGCACGCTGGCGCAGCGCTTTGATGCCTGTGGTGGCAGGGTGGTGGTGGTAACCGGTGATAAGGATCTGATGCAGATTGTGACTGATCGTATCACGCTACTGGACACCATGAAGGGCAAGTCGTCGGGCGTTGCAGAGGTGATCGAGCGTTTTGGGGTTGGACCGGAGCTGGTTGCTGATATTTTGGGGTTGGCGGGTGATTCTTCTGACAACATACCCGGCGTACCGGGAATAGGCGAGAAAACTGCTACCAAACTGATTATGGAGTTTGGGTCTCTTGATAATGTACTGGCACGAGTTGACGAGATTAAAGGAAAAAATGGAGAAAGGCTGAGGGATTTCCGTGAACAGGCACTACTTTCGCGGAGACTGGCAACAATAATATGTAACGTGCCGATTGAGGTTGATCCAGCAACACTGACCGCGCGAGATCCGGATCAGACAGCCCTGAATACGTTCTTCAAAAAATTCGGTTTCACCTCGCTGATCAAGGAAATGACCGGTAAAGCGACTCTTTCTATTGAAAGTTACCATACAGTTACGACAATGCCGGAACTTGAGACCCTCGCAGATACTTTGGAGCGTGTCGAAGAATTTGCTTTTGATCTTGAGACCACCAGCCTGGACCCACTTCTGGCAGATATCGTCGGATTATCATTCTCTTTCCGGGATCATGTGGCCTATTATATTCCGGTCGGACATGTCCTGTCCCCCTTCCCAGCCTCTCCCTTGCTGGAAGAGGGAACGTTGTTCTCATTCCCCAACTCTCCATCTGTCGGGGAAGAGCTAATACTCCCGCTCCCCGCGGGAGGAGTTCAAGTGGGAGGTGAAAACTTTACTGAAGGGCAAATTCCACGCACACTTGCACTGGAGCGGTTGCGCCCTCTGTTTGAGAACCCGGCTCAGCGCAAAGTTGGCCAAAACATCAAGTTTGATATGCAGGTACTTGCCAATAGCGGTATATGTCTGGCCGGAGTCTGGTTCGATACCATGCTGGCCTCCTATGTACTCAATCCGTCACGTCATGGGCATGGTCTGGATGCACTGGCAATGGAACATTTGAACCATCGCATGATCAGTTACCGTGACGTGACCGGCAGTGGCAAGACTCAAAAGAACTTTGCCGAAGTAGCCATTGAATCAGCATCGCGCTATGCCTGTGAAGACGCCGATGCCACCTGGCTGTTACACCGGAAGTTCGCGCCGCTGCTGTCCGAAAACCGGCTCGACAACCTGTTTCACTCGGTAGAGATGCCGTTGGTTCCAATCCTGGCCGCCATGGAGCATCATGGAGTACTGCTTGACTCGCAACTATTGAACTGCCTCTCTGCGGATTTCGCCGGCCGTATGTCCACTCTCGAAGAACAGGTTTTCGGGTTGGCCGGACAGCGCTTCAATCTCAACTCGCCCAAACAGATGGGTGAGGTACTCTTTGAACAGATGGGGCTGAAAACCGGTAAAAAAACCAAGGGCAAAACCGGATGGTCAACCGATAACGAGGTACTGACAGCACTGGCGGAAGAGCATGAGATTGTCCGGCTGATTCTGGATTATCGCAGCATCGCTAAACTCAAATCCACGTACTCTGACACCCTGCCGCGCCTTGTCAACCCGCAGACCGGGCGGGTGCATACCTCTTACAACCAGACCGTCACAAACACCGGGCGGCTTTCATCGTCGGATCCCAATCTGCAAAACATTCCGATCCGCACCGAGGAGGGGCGTATGATCCGCCACGCTTTTATCGCGCCTCCGGGGTATGTTATCCTTTCGGCTGATTATTCCCAGATTGAACTGCGTGTGCTGGCGCATTTATCCGGCGACACAGTGTTCTGTCACGCTTTTGCCAATGGCGAAGACATTCATATCCGCACCGCTGCCGAGGTCTTCGGCCTGTTTCCCGAGATGGTCACCCCTGAAATGCGACGTCAGGCAAAAACCATCAATTTCGGTATCATCTACGGTCAGGGAGCCTTCTCTCTTGCAAAGCAGCTCGGCATCGCCCGCAAGACCGCCGATGATTTCATTGCGGCTTACCGGGAGCGTTACAGTGGCGCCATGGCTTATCTGGACTCCTGCATCCGCCAGGCTGAAGAGTCAGGACATGTTACTACGATTCTGGGCAGGCGCTTGCCAATCCCGGACATCCACAGTTCAAATGGCAACGTACTGGCCTTTGCCCGGCGTAACGCCATCAATTACCCGATCCAAGGTTCAGCTGCAGACATCATCAAAGCAGCCATGATACGGGTTGACACTCGTATTCGCCTGGAACAGCTTCAAAGCCGTCTGATCATGCAGGTGCATGACGAGCTGGTTTTTGAGGTACCGGAAAATGAACTGCTAAAGATGGAGCAACTGATAGAGGATGAAATGGGGCGTGCCGTAGAAACAGGGGTTCCGCTCAAGGTGGATATCAGTTACGGGAGCAACTGGAGTGAGGCGCACTGAGAATATAGGAAAAAGTTCTTTGAGTCTGCCCAGTCACGGGGAATATACTTTCCGGTATTTCTGATCAATCAGGGAGATGGGTTTTCCCATAGACACTCAGGTGCTCAGCTTCAAGCATCTGATGATGAACGACGCCATATGGCGGAGATAGTTTTTCTGTGAAACGGTACGTGACAGGTTGCGGCGCCTCTGGCAGAGTCTGGCTTGAGAAAGGAGTTAGCGCCGTGAGGTAAGTCGGCTCTTTTCGTTACAGTATCATTTTACCAGAAAAGCAATTATTGGTATGTATTTTGCTTACACGAATATTCCCATAACACTGACAGTCGGTACTTCTCCTGTATTTGCGTCACTATGTTCAGACAATTTCGCAGACTTTTTATTTCAGGCTTTTGTCACCTAAATTCATCTGTTATTGCCAGATGTGAAAGTTGAGTTTACGAATATGACCATCAAACGCGTAGCCCTCATCACCCCCCCCTACCACTCCGGCGTCGTTGAATCCGCCGGAACCTGGCTCAACGTAGGCTTCGTTTATATCGCCGGCGCGCTCCGCGCTGCCGGGTACGAGGTTGATTACTATGATGCCATGTCGCTGTGGCACAAGTGGCCGGACATCCAAAAGCGGATCGAAGATTTTCGCCCCGACGTGGTGGCGACTACCGCATATACCGCTTCAGTTGTGGACGGAGTCAAGCTGCTGGCTTTTGCCAGGAAGATAAATCCCCGTATTGTGACCGTGCTCGGTAACGTGCATGCCACGTTCTGTTACGAGGAGCTCCTGAACAACGATCGGGCCGCGATTGATTTCATTGTGCGTGGCGAGGGAGAAGAGACTCTGCCAGAACTTCTTACCTGCCTCAACGCCGGTGGTGACGTGAAGAAAGTTCCCGGAATCGCTTTCTGGAGGGATGGCGGGGGCGTGGTAACTCCCAAGCGTCCATATATTGCGAATCTGGACATCCTCCCCACCGCCTGGGATCTGGTTGAGTGGCCGATATACAGTTACCGGGCCAAGAATAACGCCCGGCTGGCCATCATCTCTTCCTCCCGCGGCTGTCAGCAGAAATGTTCCTTCTGCTCTCAGCAACTCTTCTGGGCACAGACCTGGCGCGCCCGGAG
>Ga0194037_1000732_pt1 | contig 25381 bp, 22 predicted proteins | sample JunL306m_MetaG_FD_148653 | JGI IMG/M metagenome (GOLD analysis project Ga0194037, IMG submission 148653) | Anoxic zone freshwater microbial communities from boreal shield lake in IISD Experimental Lakes Area, Ontario, Canada - Jun2016-L304-6m | ecosystem: Environmental > Aquatic > Freshwater >...
TGAAAACATGGAGTGTCTATGGCAAAGGTTGTCGTTTTAGGAGCTGGTGTTGCAGGCCATACCGCCGCCTCGTTTCTTAAAAAGAAACTTGGCAAGCATCACGAGGTCGTCGTTGTAACCCCAAACAGCTACTATCAGTGGATTCCCTCAAATATCTGGGTTGGTGTAGGCCAGATGACGATTGATGATGTCCGCTTTGAGCTGAAAAAAGTTTATAACCGTTGGGGTATTGTGCTCAAACAAGCCAAAGCTGTTGCAATCCATCCGGAAGGTGATGCGGAAATCCAGAAAGGATATGTGACGATTGAGTATACCGATGGAGTGCGGAACGGCCAGACCGAAAACGTTGACTATGATTATCTAGTCAATGCAACTGGGCCGAAACTTAATTTTGAAGCAACAGAGGGCCTTGGTCCCGATAAAAACAGCTTCTCGGTATGTACATACACCCATGCTGCCCATGCATGGGAACACCTTCAGGACAATATCAAAAAGATGCAGGCTGGTCATAAGCAACGTATCCTGATCGGCACAGGCCACGCTATGGCCACTTGCCAGGGAGCTGCCTTTGAATACATTCTGAATGTAGCCTATGAAATCTCAAAACGCGGTTTGAGCGACAAGGCGCAGATTACCTGGTTGTCCAATGAGTATGAATTGGGTGATTTTGGCATGGGAGGCGCCTTTATCAACAGAGGGGGCTACTCAACGCCGACGAAGGTCTTTACCGAATCCCTTATGGCCGAGTATGGTATCAACTGGATCCGACGTGCAGGAGTGCATCATGTAGAACCTGGTAAAGCGCATTACGAGACGCTGGCTGGTGAAGAGTTGACTCAGGAATTTGATTTTGCCATGCTTATCCCATCATTTTCAGGTGTCGGCCTGACTGCATTCGATAAGAGCGGGGTTGAGATTACCGACAAGATGTTTGCGCCGAACAAGTTCATGAAAGTTGATGCAAATTACACGGCGAAGCCATTTGAGGATTGGGAAGCAGAAGATTGGCCTACAATTTATCAGAACCCTCTGTTCAAAAACATCTACGCTCCGGGTATTGCCTTTGCGCCTCCGCACCCGATATCGAAACCCATGGCAAGCCCGAGTGGTCGTCAGATTTTTCCTACGCCACCACGTACCGGTATGCCATCTGGTGTAATGGGAAAAATTGTAGCGCTGAATATTGCCGAACAGATTCAGGGAGCAACAGAGCATCGGCACCAGGCCTCAATGAGCAGAATGGGTGCAGCGTGTATTGTATCAGCAGGATTTGGTTCGTTTGATGGTCTTGGTGCGTCCATGACGCTGTTTCCGGTTGTTCCTGACTGGAAAAAGTATCCTGAATGGGGTCGCGATATGAACTACTCGGTTGGAGAGGCCGGTCTTGCAGGACATTGGTTGAAATTCATTCTTCACTATGTCTTTTTCCATAAAGCGAAGGGCTATCCGTTCTGGTGGTTAATTCCGGAATAACCTTTATGTTGTTGATAACCTTAAATCTAAAAAACCTATGGGCACGAATAAAGTCAAGGCATATTACGACGAAGCTTATCCGCCGGTTCCGTCAAAAAACACCCTCTACTGGCGCAAAAACCTGCTGTGGCAGTTTATTCGCTTTATTGTGTTGAATGTTAAAATCATGAGAATTGTCGTTGGTGGACACTCATGACAGACATGCATTTGATTAATGAGAAAATGTTATTCTAACAAAAGGGAGTAACTCATGATTGTCAAACAGTTTCGGACAGGAGGTGACAGGAACTTCGGTTACCTTGCTGCTGATGAGATTTCTGGTGAAGCTCTGGTGGTTGATGCATCCTTCAATCCAGAAATGATTGTCCAGTTTGCTACCGAACATGGCTTTGTCATCAAGTTTGTTTTTTCCAGTCATGGGCATGAAGATCACACGAATGGAAATCAGGTTATCAGGCATCTCACAGGTATCGTTCCTCTTCTCTACGGCGATACTTGTCCCCATACTGGTATCAAGGTGGAAGATGGTGCTCTGTTTCCTCTTGGCTCTCAGGAGGTTCGTATTATCCACACACCAGGGCATACAAGTGATTCTATCTGCATTTATATCGAAGATGCTCTCTTTACCGGCGATACTCTCTTTACCGGCAAGGTAGGGGGTACTGGCACTGAAGAGCAGGCTTTGATGGAATATCACTCGCTTCACCACAAACTCATGCGACTTTCTGACAACATTCGAGTATTTCCAGGACATGATTATGGGATTTCACCCGTATCATCAATCGGCCATGAGCGCATATCAAATCCTTTTCTTATTCAGAAAGATTTCAATGATTTTCTTTTTTTGAAAGATAACTGGGTTGCCTACAAAAAAACTCACGGCATTACATAATTCCTGTTTTAGTCAGCTGTTTTTGCAAATATGTTGGTTTTTTTTATAAATTAACCCTTCATGCCAGTTCTACGGGGCTGGCATGAAGGAACCCGCCTTATTCAGCTTTCAAGTATAATATCGGTGCTCTATTGTTTGATACTTTTGAGCATAATAGAGACTTTCTGTGTTTTTTTAATATTTAAGCAACCTGACGACTATGGATCAGCTTATAACATTACGGACGCTGCCGGTATCTGCGCTTATGCAGAAGGATTTTAATATCATTAAAGGAAGCTGTACAGTTGCAGAGGCGCTGCAAATTATGAAAAAGACCAACGAGAGCGGACTTGTTGTGGAGCCTCGCAATGAAGACGATTGCTACGGTATTGTGACTGAAAAGGATATTCTTGAAAAAGTTATCGATCCCGGGGAAGATGTTCATCGCGATCCATGGAACACTCCAGTTTTTCAGATCATGAGCAAGCCAGTTATCAGTGTCAATCCTGCTCTCAGAATCAAGTATGCCCTTCGCCTTATGAAAAGGACTAATATCAGGCGTCTTACCGTTATGGAAAATAACAAGGTACTGGGAGTCCTCAATATGACGGATGTGCTGCATGCCGTCGAGGAACTTCCGATTCATGACAACAATGTCGCAATGTAGCAGGCTTCTGCTAACATTGTCATGAGCAGTTTGGACGCTATGAAGACAGATTGTTGTCACACGCTGTCTTCACTCAGCATCATGCATAGAAATGTCCTGCAGTAAGGTTTTCTAATACTGCATTCCTCAGTAAGACCAGAAAGACAATTTCAACGAGCGGAGCACTGCCGCGGCAGTGCTCTTCTATTTAATCAGTGAGACTTTTTATCAAAGTCTCATAAAGAGATTTGAGCGTATGAAACCATTTGATATTGTTATTGTTGGAGGCGGAGGGGCTGGTCTGTATGCCGCAATGGAGGCTATGAAAACCAACCCTGCGCTGAATATTGCCGTTCTATCCAAAGTCTATCCGAATCGTTCGCATACCTCAGCTGCTCAAGGCGGAGCAAATGCTGCGCTTGGCAATAAGGCAAAAGACGATACTGTTGAAATGCACATTTTCGATACCATCAAGGGTAGCGATTATCTTGCTGATCAGGATGCAGTGGAAGTGCTTTGCTCTGAAGCTCCTAAAATTATCCGTGAACTTGAAAATATAGGGACGCCTTGGTCAAGAATGGAGGATAATACCATTGCCCAGAGGCCATTCGGAGGTGCGGGTCGTCCAAGGTGCTGTTATTGCGCAGATAAAACAGGCCATACTATTCTGCAGACGCTTTACGAACAGTGTTTGAGGAAAGGTGTGATTTTCTTTAACGAATATTTTGCGCTCAACCTGTCAGTCATCGGCAGTCGTTCGAGGGGGTTGATTGCCATGAATATGAAGAGCGGCAAGGTTGAGGCATTTCCTGCGAAAACTGTGATTTTTGCAACCGGTGGTTATGCCAAGATGTACTGGAACCGATCAAGTAATGCGGCAGGTAATACTGGAGACGGTCAGGCCATTGCATATCGGGCAGGCATCCCTATGAAAGACATGGAGTTTGTTCAGTTCCATCCTACTGGTTTAAGAAAGAGCGGCTTACTTGTTACCGAAGGAGCGAGAGGTGAGGGAGGTTTCCTTATCAATAAGAATGGTGAACGGTTCATGGCGAGGTATGCGAAAGAAAAGATGGAGCTTGGTCCGAGGGATCTTGTTTCTCGCTCGATTGAAACGGAAATTCTTGAAGGAAGAGGTTTTGACAGCCCTGCCGGTAAATATATTCATCTCGACCTTACTCATCTCGGAGCAGACCTCATTAAATCGCGGTTGCCCCAGATACGCGAGATGTCATTGAATTTTGAAGGTGTTGATCCTATAGAAGAGCCTATTCCGGTCCGACCGACTGCTCATTACTCAATGGGTGGAATTGATACCGATAATTTTGGCAGGACGATTATGGACGGTGTTTATGCCGCTGGGGAGTGTGCCTGTGTATCAGTGCATGGAGCAAACCGCCTTGGAGGAAATTCACTGCTCGATATCCTTGTGTTTGGTCGTATTGCCGGTCATACGGCGGCGGAAGAAGCTGGGAAATTTGAGTCGGGTACCATTTCGGAGGCTGAGCTCAAGGAAAGTGTTGATCAACTCAGGAGCAGCATGCAACCTTCCGGTCACTATGAACGGTATGGCGCTCTTCGCGAGGAACTTGGACAGACGCTTGCGGTGAACGTTGGTATTTTCAGAGAATCCTCTTTGCTGAAGAAAGGTATACAGGATATTTCAGAGCTTAAAGAACGCTTTAAAAAAGTTCGTGTCTTTGACTCCAGTGATGTTTTCAACACCAATCTTATGCAGGTACTTGAGCTGAAAAATATGCTTGATTTATCTGAAACTGTTGCTATTGGAGCATTGGCTCGAGAAGAAAGCCGTGGTTCCCATACCCGGATAGATTTTCCGGTCAGGGATGACGAAAAGTGGCATAAGCATACACTTGCAACCCTCATTGATGGTAAAGTCGCTCCGGGTGAAAAACCGGTAACGATGGGACGGTATGAACTCCAGGAAAGAACTTATTAATCATTCTGCTCATGACGGGAACAATAGATCAGCATCAGGAAGGGAAAAGAGATGTAACCTTCCGGGTTTTTCGCTTTAATCCACAAGTTGACAGTAAACCGTATTTCGATGATTATACCATTTCGGCAGAAAGAGGTATTACGGTGCTCAGAGCGTTGAATTACATCAAGGAGCATGTTGACGCGACGCTCAGTTTCCGTGCGTTCTGTCAGGCAGGAATCTGCGGTTCCTGCGGTATGCGTGTCAATGGAATATCCAAGCTTGCCTGCACGAGTCAGGTATGGGATGAACTCGATAAATGCCGCGAACCTGGAATCATCAAGGTGGAACCGTTGCGTAGCTTGCCGATGATCAAGGATCTTATTGTCGATATGGATCCGCTTGTCGACAAAATGACACACTATTCGAACTGGATTGAAACTACTATGCCACTCGCAGAAATTGGCAAGAAGGAATTTCTGATTTCCGAAGAGGAGTTTCATAAGTATGATAAGGCGACAGACTGTATTTTATGTGCTTCTTGTGTTTCGGAGTGTAGTATTCTAAGGGCGAACAAGGAGTATATCTCACCGGCTGTGCTGTTGAAATCCTACCGTATGAATGTTGACAGCCGTGATGCTATTCATGATGTACGACTTTCAGAACTTGTCAAGGATCATGGGGTCTGGGACTGTACCCATTGTTACCGTTGCCAGGAATCGTGTGTTAAAAGCATTCCAATCATGGAGGCTATTCATGCGATACGTGAAGACGCCTTAGAGAGCCGAGGGCCGAAAGATACCAGTGGTGCTAAACATGCTGAAGCCTTTATGGAGGATATTGAAAAGAAAGGAAAGCTTGTCGAAGCAACGCTTCCTATTCGTACCAACGGCATGGTCTGGACACTGCGCAATCTTTTGCCTATGGCAATGAAAATGATTGTGAAGAGAAGGACCCCGCCTCCACCACCGCTTGTGAAATCGGCTAAAGGGATAAAGATATTCAGGTCGATGTTCAGGGAAATGACTGAACATGTAAAGCAGGATCATCAGAAATCTCATAAAAAATAACAAGGGAGAACTGCTGGATGAAGCGATATGCATATTATATGAGCTGCATCAATGAGTCCATGACGAAAGAGGTGGACCGTTCGATCGATTATTGGCAGAAGGACCTTGGACTTGAGTTTGTTAAACTCCATGAAGGGACCTGCTGTGGCGGAAGTAACCTTGATTACGTCAGTCCTAAACATTTTGCGCTGGTAAATGCACGCAATATTGCACTAGCCGAAAAAATGGGACTGGATCTGATAGTTTCATGCAATACCTGTTTGATGACGATCCGTACAGCCAAGAAAAAACTTGATGAAACGCCAGCACTGAAAAAAGAGGTCAATGATATTCTAAAAAGAGAAGGGCTTGAATATCGTGGGACTTCCGAGGTTCGGCATTTATTATGGGTACTTGTTGACGATGTCGGTCTGGATGCCATCAAAGCAAAAGTAACGGTTCCCCTGAAAAATTACAGGATAGCGCCTTTTTATGGCTGTCATATACTCAGGCCGTCCACTGTTCTGGGCAGGGATAATCCTCTTGCACCAAGCTCGCTTGATCAGTTGATTGAGGCTCTGGGTGGGCAAACTATCCCCTTTGAACATAAAAATCGCTGTTGTGGATTTCATACTCTTCTGGTTGCTGAGGAAGAATCTCTCAACGTTGCTGCTGAAGCGCTTGATGAGGCAATAAAAGCAAAAGCTGATTTTATTGTAACTCCCTGTCCGCTTTGTCATACCGTACTTGACGGTTATCAAGCAAAAGCGCTTAAACAGGCTCATATTGAGAGCTCTATTCCTGTTTTTCATATTTCTGAAATGGTTGGTCTTGCTCTTGGCTACAGCGCAAAGCAGCTCGGTATCAAAAGGCACATTGTTAGCTGATTCGGTTGCCATGATAAATTGAACTATGCTCTGGCTAACTGATGTGCCGGAAAGTTTTAAAAAAAGGCTAAAAAAAAGTAACTTTGCACTTTTACTTTGCTCTCAGCCCGGAGATTGCCGGACATTCTGAGGGGCTTCTTGTTTTGTTAACCCATCAAATTATTGCATTGCATGCTCAAAAATGATCTTTTTCTCCGGGCATTAAAGCGTCAGCCATGTTCCCGGACGCCAATCTGGGTAATGAGGCAGGCCGGTCGTTATTTACCGGAGTACCGTGCTGTGAGAGAAAAAACAGATTTTTTAACCCTCTGTAAAACCCCGGAACTTGCAACCGAGGTCACTATTCAACCCGTTGAATTGATGGGTGTGGATGCCGCTATTATTTTTTCCGATATTCTTGTTGTTAATGAAGCAATGGGCATGAATGTCGAAATTATCGAATCGAAAGGAATTAAACTTACTCCTCCGATCCGTTCCCAGGCTGACATCGATAAACTGATTGTTCCTGATGTCAATGAAAAGCTTGGGTATGTGCTCGATGCTATCCGGATGACCAAAAAAGAACTTGATAACCGTGTTCCTCTTATTGGTTTTACTGGAGCTGCATGGACTCTCTTTACCTATGCAGTTGAAGGTGGAGGCTCCAAAAACTACGCCTATGCGAAACAGATGATGTACCGTGAACCGAAAATGGCTCATGCACTTCTCAGTAAAATTTCAAGCGTTATCACCGCATATGTGCTAAAGCAGATAGAAGCAGGGGCCGATGCCATCCAGATTTTTGATTCATGGGCAAGTGCTCTCTCTGAGGATGATTATCGCGAATATGCTTTGCCTTACATCAAGGAAACAGTTCAGGCAATAAAGTTGAAGTATCCTGATACTCCTGTTATTGTTTTTTCAAAGGACTGCAATACCATTCTTTCCGATATCGCTGATACCGGTTGTGATGCCATGGGTCTTGGCTGGGGTATTGATATCGGCAAAGCTCGCACTGAATTGAATGATCGCGTTGCTCTTCAGGGTAACCTTGATCCGACTGTGCTCTACGGTACACCCGCAAGAATTAAGGCTGAAGCAGCCAAGATTCTTCGTTCATTTGGACAGCATACCGAGCATTCCGGTCATGTTTTCAACCTTGGTCATGGTATTCTTCCTGATATGGATCCGGAACACCTGAAGCTGCTCGTTGAATTCGTTAAAGAAGAAAGCGCTCAGTACCACTAAGCGTATTCATCGGTTCATTCCCTTTACTACTCCGCCTGATGTAATGCATGAGGCGGAGTTTTTTTTGCTCATTAACGCAATTCACGGTTTCAAAGCGCTATTTTGTTTTCACTATATTTTAAGTTCGGTTTCAGCATACGTAGTTTTAACATAGTTTTTTATGGCCAAGCAATGCAGGTGTTCCGACAGTTTAACTGATCGGACTCATTTAGAAGAGGTCGTTCTTGATATCATGTTATACAGTGCAAGGCTCAAGGAAACTGTGGCGCGACATAATAGCGCAGTTATTGTTGCTATGGCTCGAATGATTGCTGAAACTTTTGAAGCTGGCGGAAAATTGCTTATTTGTGGTAACGGTGGAAGTGCGGCTGACGCTCAGCATCTCGCGACAGAGCTTACTATCAGGTATCGAAGTAGCGTAGAGCGGCCCGCACTTCCTGCTATTGCGCTGTCAACGGATACTTCTGCCCTGACGGCCGGGGCCAACGATCTTGGTTATGACGCTGTCTTTACAAGGCTTGTTGAAGCTTATGGTCGTGAAGGAGATATTCTACTGGGTCTCTCGACCAGCGGAAACAGCAAAAGCGTTGTTAATGCTCTTGGTTATGCACAACAGCATGGAATCAAAACTCTTGCTTTGCTTGGATGTGATGGTGGTGTATTAAAAGGAGTAGCTGATCTTGAAATTATTGTTCCTCATAGTGGCTCCGCAGACCGGGTACAGGAGTGCCATATAACAATCGGTCATGTTATTATAGATCTTGTTGAGCGGATGCTCGGTTATTGCCGTTCTGAGAAATAACTTAAAAAAGAGAATTACCATGCAGATTAAACAGATTGAAGGAGCATTGAACGCTAAAGATACAAGGTTCGCTCTTATTGTTTCGCGCTTTAACGATTTTATAGGACAGAAGCTTGTTGAGGGTGCTATTGATTGTATTCGTCGTCATGGAGGGTTGGAGGAGAATATCACCATCGTTCGTTGTCCCGGTGCGTTTGAACTGCCGTTAGTATCTAAAAAGGTTGCTGTGACCGGAAACTATGATGCTATTATTACTCTTGGTGTTATTATCAGAGGTTCTACGCCACACTTTGATGTCATTGCTGCTGAAGCTACCAAGGGAATTGCCCAGGTTGCCCTTGATACGATGATTCCGATTTCGTTTGGTGTTCTTACTACAGAAAACCTTGAACAGGCAATTGAGCGGGCTGGAACGAAAGCTGGCAACAAAGGCTTCGATGCAGCCATGACTGCAATAGAAATGGTGAATCTCTACCGTCAGATCTAATTGCTGCTGTAGCGGGTGAGATTGTCTTGAATGATTTTTGATGAGGTATCCATAAGCTCTTCAACATTTTTGAATCGTGATGGTTGAAGAGGGGGTGCGATGATTATCCTTATTTTGCCCTTATTGATTTTAAGGCTTTTTTTTGGGGTGATCAGTTGGCTGCCTAAGATGGTGACTGGCAGTACCGGCGCTCCACCCTTTTGAGCTACAAGAAAAGCTCCTCGCTTGAATGGCAGGAGTTTTCCGTCTACTGACCGGGTGCCTTCAGGGAAGATATGTACTGACCGTCCGCTTTTCAGAACTTCTGCGGCCTGCAGAAGGCTTTTCAGTGCTTCCCTGTTCTGTCCTCGTTTGATCAGAACATAGCCAGCCTGTTTGATTACATTGCCGAATAATGGTATTCGTCCAAGTTCTTCTTTTGCTACAAAGCGCAGGTTGAGTTTCATGGTGCCAAGCAATAATGGGATATCAGCCATACCTGCATGATTACTGATAACAAGGTAATGCTGTTCTGGGCTGTAATTTTCGCTGCCAGTTACCTCGATTGTGATACTGAAAAGCTTTGCGCTGAAGCGCCCCCACCAGGCAGCAATGTTATGGAATCTGTCTCCGGTGGGATCGAATAAGTTGACCAGCAGGGAATAGATGAGCCCGAAAAACATCACCGGGATCAGGATAAAAAAAAACAACAGAGTTCTGAGGTTTATTCCGCGATTGTTCATTCTGACTGTTTGAGCTCATTGAGAAAAGAGGCGAGTTCGCTGTACTCGGAACTGATCATGGTAGCCATTTTCTTTTTTTCGAGCACTTCCAGCAGGCGGGCGGGAATATTTATTTCTTTATTGAGAGCATCCTGAAGAACTTCAAGAAATTTTGCAGGATGTGCAGTTGAGAGGACTACGCCGGCATTTTTGATATGGCTCTCTGAACTTCTATAAAGTTCAAGAGCACGGAACGCTACTGCCGTATGCGGATCCATAATATAACCGAACCGGTCATGTACTGATTTGATTGTAGCAAGAGTTTCATCGTCAGAAACCGCAATACCAGTAATATCATGGCCCATAGCAACGTGGTCGTTCCCATAAAAATATTTAAGCCTCGCGAAATTGCTTGGGTTGCCTACGTCCATAGCCGTGGAGCAAGTTGTGATTGTCGGTCGTGGGTCGTAGCGCCCCTCTTCAAGATAGCGGGTCACACTGTCATTAGCGTTTGAAGCTGCAATAAAGTGACTTATCGGAAACCCCATTCTTTTAGCCAGAACACCTGCTGTAAGGTTGCCGTAATTGCCGCTTGGAACGGAAAAGAGAGACTGATTGAAGCCATACTGCTCTTTCAGTTGCAAAGATGCCCATGCATAATAGAATGATTGAGGGATCAGTCTCGATATGTTGATAGAGTTAGCAGAGGTTAGTGTCAGTTGTTCTTTCAGATCCGGATCCATAAACGCTTGCTTTACCATTCGCTGGCAGTCGTCGAAATCACCTTGTACTTCAATTGCATGGACATTGCCTCCAGCGGTAGTAAGTTGTTGTTCCTGTAGATGGCTTACTTTACCTGAAGGATAGAGCAGCACAACTCTCGTGTGGGGAATGCCCTGAAAGCCATAAGCTACAGCACTTCCAGTATCTCCTGATGTTGCAACGAGAACTGTAACAAGTTTATCTGACTCCGCAGCAAAATAACCTGTCAGCCGCGCAAGAAACCTTGCTCCGTAATCCTTGAAGGCAAGGGTTGGGCCACAGAAAAGTTCTTCAATAAATGTTTCATTATCCAGTCCGACAATTGGAGTCTCAAATGGATAACAACTTTCAATCATATCACTGAGTTGCTCCAGAGGTATCTCACTGCCGACAAACTTTTTGGCAATGGCAAAGGCTATATTATTAAAAGTTGCTCCTTCGAGCAGTGCTAACTCCTCTGGTGAAAAGTGAGGAATTTCAGAAGGAACATAAAGGCCGCCATCAGGAGCAAGTCCTTCAAGGGTAGCCTTTTTAATGGAAACAGGTACTGATGACTTATTAGTGCTGAAATAGATCATGATCTGTGATGTTCTCTATTGAAATGGTTGTTACAGAATTTTTGCCCCTTCTTTGCAGATAGGCGATACCCACATATCTGATTCAAGGTGGGCTTTCGAATGGAAGAATGCTTCTTTCATGGCCCGACCTACTTCAAGAGCTGTTTTTTCCGAAGAAGAAAAAGCAAAAATTGAGGGACCTGAACCTGCAATGCTGCATCCAAGTGCGCCGGTATCAAGTGCAGCCTGCTTGACCTCAAAAAATCCCGGAATCAGCGGGGCACGTTTTGGCTCAGCGATAACATCAACCAGTGATCGTCCGATAAGGTCATAGTCGGAGGTGAGAAGTCCTGTAACAAGAGCTCCGACGTTACCCCATTGCTGTGTAGCTGTTTTGAGAGGAATGCTTGCAGGTAACACTGAACGTGCGTAGGAAGTGCGTAGCTCGGTATGGGGATGCACAAGAGAGCAGTACAGATGTTCGGGTGACGGAATCGTAATGAGGTCAAGTGGCGTATAGCTTCGTATCAGCACGAAATTACCGAGAAGCGCTGGAGCGGCGTTGTCGGCATGAGCCGATCCGCAGGCCACCCGCTCCCCTTCGATAGCAAAGTGAACAAGCTCCATTTTAGAGCAGGGGTGACCCATCAATTCGTTTGCAGCTACCAGTGCAGCTGCCGCACTTGCCGCACTGCTTCCCATACCACTGCTGAGCGGCAGGTGCTTTATAAGTTCAAGTGAAATATGACCAGTAAAATCAATCTGTTTATGAGTGCGTATATATTCAAGAAATTTCAGGACAACAAAGCTTGATGTATTTTTTTTGGGATCAAGCGGAAGTGCACCACCATCGCCTGAGATGCTTGAAATGGAGACCGGAGAACCGGATTGCATTTCATCTGTAAGAGTCAGAATGACTTCATCACCAGGTTCTGTTATGGCAAATCCCAGAACATCAAAGCCGCAGGCAACATTTCCGACGGTTGCTGAAGCGAATCCTTTGACAGTTTTCATACCGTTTTCTGCGAACTAAATTCCTGTAGGTGTTTGTGTAGGATGCAAAACTAATAAAAAGAGTATAGGTTCAAATGAGAGACAGAATTTGAATAACTAAAAGCTTTTCATTAAATTTCAGTTTTATATCTTTTGGAATGGTAAATGTCTGATTTGGAACTTTCAAAAGAAGGTAAGCAGAATCTTTCTCTTTTCTTAAACAAATAACCAAGCGGAATAAGATATGTCTATAACAGTCAGGCCTGATGAGGTTTCATCGATACTTCGCAAGCAGCTTGCCGGTTTTGAGTCTGAAGCAGACGTTTATGATGTTGGAACGGTGCTGCAGGTTGGTGACGGTATTGCCCGTGTTTACGGTTTATCAAAGGTCGCAGCAGGCGAGCTTCTTGAGTTTCCCAATAAAGTCATGGGAATGGCTTTGAACCTTGAGGAGGATAACGTTGGTGCTGTATTGTTTGGTGAATCAAATTTGGTAAAAGAAGGCGATACAGTTAAAAGAAGCAATATGCTGGCTTCAATTCCTGTTGGTGAAGCTATGCTTGGCAGGGTTATCAATCCTCTTGGTGTCCCAATTGATGGAAAGGGCCCTATTGAGACGCAGATACGCCTTCCTCTCGAACGTAGAGCGCCTGGTGTTATTTACCGTAAGTCTGTTAATGAACCACTTCAGACAGGACTGAAGGCCATTGATTCGATGATTCCGATTGGTCGAGGACAGCGCGAACTTATCATTGGTGATCGTCAGACTGGAAAGACAGCAGTTGCTCTTGATACTATTATCAACCAGAAAGGTAAAGGTGTTTATTGTATCTATGTAGCGATTGGTCTGAAAGGGTCAACGGTTGCACAGGTTGTCAATACACTGGAAAAATATGACGCGATGGAGTATACCACCGTTATTTCAGCGACTGCATCTGATCCAGCACCTCTTCAGTTTATTGCTCCTTTCGCTGGCGCCACTCTTGGAGAATATTTCCGCGATACTGGTCGCCACGCTCTTGTGGTTTATGATGATCTTTCAAAACAGGCTGTTGCTTATCGTCAGCTTTCCCTGCTTCTTCGTCGTCCACCGGGACGCGAAGCATACCCTGGCGATGTTTTTTATCTTCACTCCCGTCTGCTTGAAAGAGCCGCTAAGATTACCGACGATATCGAAGTCGCAAGGAAAATGAACGATCTTCCTGATGTTCTAAAACCGATGGTGAAGGGAGGCGGAAGTCTTACTGCTTTACCAGTTATCGAAACACAGGCCGGTGACGTTTCTGCATATATTCCGACAAATGTGATTTCAATTACCGATGGTCAGATTTTTCTTGAGTCGAACCTGTTCAACTCCGGTCAAAGGCCAGCTATCAACGTCGGTATATCAGTATCCCGTGTTGGTGGAAGTGCCCAGATCAAAGCCATGAAAAAGGTGGCGGGTACTTTGCGTCTCGATCTTGCTCAGTTCCGTGAACTTGAGGCATTCTCTAAATTCGGTTCTGACCTTGATAAAACTACCAAGGCTCAGCTTGACAGGGGAGCAAGGCTTGTTGAAATTCTTAAACAGGGTCAGTATATCCCAATGCCTGTTGAAAAACAGGTTGCCATTGTTTTTCTTGGTACCCAGGGATTACTCGATACAGTTGACTTGCGTTTTATCCGCAAATTTGAGGAGGAGTTTCTCAGCATGCTTGAGGTCAAGCATAGCGATATCCTCAAAAGCATTGCAGAGAAAGGTACTTTGGAGACTGATGCGGCAAACGCACTCAAGGAGGTCGCTGTTAAGTTTGTGAACACCTTCAAGGAAAAGAATAAGGCGTAAGAAAATAAAGAGGGTTTTTAAGCAATTTATTAACAGTCCCGGAATACATGCCTACATTAAAGGATATACGTGTACGAATCAAAGGGGTAAAGTCTACACAGCAGGTTACCAAGGCAATGAAGATGGTTGCCGCTGCAAAACTGAGAAGGGCACAGGAACGGGCCGTTATGGCTCGTCCCTATGCTGCAAAGCTGAAGGATATGCTTGGCTCTTTGTCAGCAAAGGTAGATACTTCGCTCAACCCATTGCTTTCGGGCCGTTCTGAGGTCAACAAAGTTCTTGTGATTCTGATCACTTCTGACAGAGGCCTGTGCGGCGCATTTAATACCAATATTATCAAGCTTGCCTACAAAACCATTCATGAAGACTTTGCCGATATTCATAGCAAAGGTGGAGTCAGCATGATATGTGCAGGTTCGCGAGGATTTGATTTTTTCAGGAAAAGAGAATACAAGATTACCAAGGGGTATCCTGCTGTTTTTCAGAACCTTGATTTCAGTACAGCAAAAGAGATTGCTGATACCGCGTCCGGCATGTACTTGAGAGGTGAGGTTGACAGAGTGATTGTTGCCTATAATGAATTCAAGTCGGTGCTTGCTCCGAACCTGAAAGCGGAAGTCCTTCTTCCTATTACGCCTGAAGCTTCGAAGAAGGAAAGCAGCAGCGACTACATTTACGAGCCATCTCCATCAGCAATTATCGACGTTCTGGTGCCCAAGCATCTCAATACTCAGATATGGAGAATGATGCTTGAATCGAATGCCGCAGAGCAGGCTGCACGTATGGCTGCGATGGATTCTGCTACTGAAAATGCAAAGGAGCTTCTTCGGACACTCAATATCAGTTATAACCGCGCAAGACAGGCGGCCATTACTACTGAGCTCAGTGAAATTGTCGCAGGTGCTGATGCCCTGAGCAGTTAATCGAAAAATCTCTGATATCTATGATTAAAAGCGCCTGAAAGGGCGCTTTTTTTAATTTGTATAGGACTAGAGAAGTCGGCTATATGCAGTTCATCAGGAAATGATTTATATTTTACACGGTAATGATTGAAGTTAAGTCTCATTTTATAAGTCAATGAAGGTATGAGCGAGAGCATGAAGATATACAAGTTTGGAGGTACCTCCATAGGTTCGGCAAGTCGAATTAAAAAAGTCGCAGCTATTATTGCAGGTGCATTGGATCATGGTAAAATTATTGTTGTCGTTTCAGCCATTCATCGGGTTACAGATCTTTTACTTGAATCTGCAACAAGAGCCTGCAGCGGTGATAGCGGGTATCGTGATACCCTTAAAGAACTGGATCATATCCATCACTCAATAACAGGTGAACTTTTTTTTGGAGACATCCTTGATCAACTCACTGTCTCAGTACGTTCCGAACTTGCCGAGCTTAATGATTTTGTGCATGGTGTATTTCTTCTGAGGGAACTTTCCGAAAAAAGCCTTGCGCTTGTGCTTAGTTTCGGAGAACGTTTATCTGCATTGATAGTAAGCAGTTATCTTCAGGAACTACATATTCCTTCATGTTATCTTGATGCCCGCCAGCTGATTGTGACCGATACCAATTATGCGGATGCCCTTGTTGACAGTGACTCTTCTGAACGGAAAATCAGAAAAAGACTTGCATCCTTTCAAGGAGTACCTGTTGTTACTGGATTTATTGCTGCAGCGCCTGACGGCACCGTAACGACACTTGGACGTGGGGGTTCCGATTATACAGCATCAATTTGTGGTGCGGCACTTGGTGCAACTGAAATCTGGATATGGACAGATGTTGACGGTTTTTTCAGTGCTGATCCAAAACGCGTTCGCGACGCCCGGATCCTTCCCTATATTACTTATGCGGAGGCTATGGAACTGTCTCATGCCGGAGCCAGAGTACTGCATCCCCTTGCTGTTCAGCCAGCAATGAAAGCAGGTATTCCGGTGCTGATTAAAAATTCCTTCAATACAACAGCTGAAGGCACAAGAATTGACAGCACTATACCGCCAGACATGAGCAGGACTTTACCTGTAACAGGTCTTTCCTCAATCAACAAAGTTGTGTTGCTGAATCTTTCTGGAAGCGGTATGGTTGGTGTTCCAGGTATTGCATCTCGTTTGTTCAGTTGCCTTGCATTGCACAGGATCAATATCATATTTATATCACAGGCTTCATCTGAGCAGTCCATCACTCTTGCTATTAATCCTTCTCAGGCAGCAAAAGCAAAAAAAATTCTGGAAGATGAGTTTATCGCTGAAATTGGATTTCGTCAGATAGATCCTCTTGTTATCCGGCGTAACCTTGCGATGATCGCCGTGGTTGGCAATAACATGTCCGGCCATCCTGGCGTATCTGCACAGTTATTTGAAACACTCGGCAAAAATGGCATCAATGTTATTGCTGTTGCTCAGGGTGCAAATGAAATGAATATTTCTATCGTGGTTGACAGCCATAATGAGGATAAGGCTCTGAATTGTATTCATGGGTCTTTTTTTCTTTCACAACGTAAAGTGCATCTTTTCATAGCTGGCACCGGTACTATAGCAAAAAGCCTGATCGGTCAAATCAGCGCCCATCGTCTTAACTTGCAGAAAGATAATGACCTTGATGTTGTGGTCTGCGGGATGGCCAATACTGGAAGGATTGCGCTTGATGAACATGGAATTGATCTTGAGGACTGGCAGTCGGCTCTTTTGCCGCGCACAGAGCACCGTGATATTGAAGGGTATCTGCATCTAATCAGAGAAACGAACCTGCACAACACAATTTTTGTCGATTGTACTGCCAGTGCTAACGTGGCAGAGCATTATCCGGATTTTCTGCTTGCAAATATTTCTGTTGTAACAGCAAACAAGCTTGGAATGGCAGGGCACTGGCCACTTTATCGAAGGATTAGGGATGCTCAGCGGAAAAGTAATGCCCGTTTTCTTTATGAAACCAATGTGGGAGCGGGGTTGCCTATCATCAACACTCTGAATGACCTTAAAAACAGCGGGGACAAGATTATCAGTATTGATGGTGTTCTTTCGGGAACGCTGAGCTTTATTTTCAACGAACTTCGTAAAGGGGGACGGTTCAGCGAAATTGTTCGCCGTGCTCAACAGGCCGGCTACACTGAACCTGATCCGAGAGATGACCTGTCAGGTGCTGATTTTGCCCGAAAATTTTTGATTCTTGGTCGTGAACTTGGTTATGCCATGGAGTATACTGATGTTGCATGCGAAAGTCTTGTTCCTCTGGAGTATAGGGGCAACATGGCTGTTCAAGAGTTTCTTGAAAGGTTATCAAGCGTTGACGAATGGTATGCCGCAGAAATTGAGAACGCTGCACTTGACGGAATGACTATCGCTTATGCAGGTGAGATTCGGGATGGAAAGGCCAGTATCGGGGTAAAAAGGCTTCCGTTATCAAGCCCTATCGCCGGTCTGAGTGGATCGGAAAATATGGTGGTCTTTACCACTGAACGTTATCATGCTACGCCGCTTGTTGTGCGGGGTCCCGGTGCAGGGGGAGAGGTTACCGCTGGGGGCGTTTTTGCCGATATTCTGCGAATTGCAAGCTATCTGGTTTAAGAGAATACATCATGCGAGCTGAAATTGTTTCTATTGGGGACGAACTGCTTAAAGGACAGAGGGTAAACACTAACGCAGCTTTTATTGCCAAAGCTCTTGCAGGTATAGGAGTGCCCGTTGGAAGAATTGTGTCGTGCTCTGATCTAGAACATGAAATGGTTTCGGTATTGACTGAATCGCTTGATCGGGCAGATATTGTGCTTGTTACCGGCGGTCTTGGACCTACAAGAGATGATCGGACTCGAAAAGCTGCACAACAGCTTCTTGATAGAGGTCTCGAATTGAACGAGACAGCTTATGAGAATCTTGTTCACAGGATGAAAAATAGAGGGCAGGATTTATCAGCCTCACTTCGCGATCAGGCTATGGTGATTGAAGGATCCCAAGTTATTCCAAATACAAGAGGGACGGCTGCCGGGATGATTATTTCCTGTGGAGAACGTTTTGATAATCATTATCTGGTGCTGATGCCTGGTGTTCCTTCAGAAATGTATTCCATGATGGAACGGACGGTTATTCCTTATTTTGCTGAACTGTCAACTTCAGTGATTCGACACACCCCAGTCAAAACACTTGGTATTGGCGAATCAACCCTGGCAGAAATGATTATTGACATTGAAGATAATCTGCCGGAGGGAACATCACTTGCCTATCTGCCTCATGCTGCCGGCGTTAACCTGATGATAAGTACCATTGGTCAGGATCAAGTGGACGTAGATCGTGACAATTTCAGTATTGTTGAGGCTATTCTGCATAGGGCAGGTAAATTTGTTTATGCAACCAGCGACGTGACTCTTGAAGAAGTGATAGGAAGGATGCTCTCTGAAGCAGGGATGACTGTCGCTGTTGCTGAATCCTGCACTGGTGGACTTGTCGCCAGTCGTTTGACCGATGTGTCTGGTTCATCAAAGTATTTTCTACAGGGTTTTGTGGTGTACAGCAATCAGGCAAAACATAACACTCTTGGTGTACCGCAAGAACTTATTGAAACATTTGGGGCCGTCAGTGAGGAGGTTGCAAGAGCGATGGCAACAGGATGCCTTGAAAAAAGCGGGGCAGATTTTGCTATTGCTACAACAGGTATTGCCGGGCCGATCGGAGGTTCTCCTGAAAAACCTGTTGGAATGCTTTGTCTCGGGATAGCAAAAAAAGCCACAGGAACTTTACTTTCCAGAACACTTTTTATGCAGGGGGATCGTGAACGGAATAAATTCCGCTTCAGCGAGGCTGCCCTTGGTGAACTCTGGGAAAGTCTGAAGATGGCATAACGTTGAAATTTGTGATCATCGAAATTTTTTTCTGGCCTCAATGGAGTTTTTTTTGCAGTATTCTGGTTGTGATGACTTGAATTTCCAATTTCCCCCAAAAATAATCGCAGTCATTTGTTTTTTGAGAAGAAAGCGGCCTTTTGAGAAAATTATTATCATTTTCAAAAAAAAGACGCGGTTTTATCGATAAATTGAAAAACAGATAAAATTTTATTCGATGTTTACGAAATGTTAGATAGCTCTCATGATAGCGTATGGCAAGAATTGCGAGATTACCGGATATAGTAGCAAATAAAATTTCTGCCGGTGAAGTTGTTCAACGACCGGCATCTGTTGTGAAAGAGCTTATTGAAAATTCGATTGACGCGGGTGCAGATAAAATAACTGTTTCCATAAAGGATTCCGGCAAAGAGTTGATCAGGATTGTGGATAATGGTGCCGGGATGTTGAGGGAAGACGCGCTGTTGAGCGTTGAGCGTTTTGCAACCAGTAAAATTACGGGTGTTGATGATCTGGACACTCTTCAAAGTCTCGGATTCAGAGGTGAAGCGCTAGCAAGTATATCTTCGGTCTCGCATTTTGAAATTAAAACTCGAACGGAAAAAGAAACACTTGGTTTAAAGCTCCGTTACGAAGGAGGACTTTTCGTAGAGGAAACAGGTGTGCAGGGAGAGCAGGGTACGACTATAAGTGTCAGAAATCTTTTTTACAACGTTCCTGCCCGGCGAAAGTTTCTTAAGTCAAACGCAACAGAGTATCAGCATATTTTTGAGATTGTCAAATCGTTCGCGCTTGCATACCCCGATATTGAGTGGCGCATGTATAACGATGATGAGGAACTCTTTCATTTGAAGACCCCGGATATTCTGGAACGGCTTAATGTTTTTTACGGCAATGATTTTGCCGACAGTATGGTTGAGCTTTCAGAGGAAAACGATTACCTCTCAATCAGGGGATTTCTTGGTAAGCCAGTAATGCAGAAACGACGAAAGCTTGATCAGTATTTTTTTATCAATCGTCGTCTTGTTCAGAATAGAATGCTTTCGCAGGCCGTGCAACAGGCATATGGTGACTTGCTGGTTGAGCGTCAGACTCCTTTTGTGCTTCTCTTTCTTGGTATTGATCCTTCCCGAGTTGATGTAAACGTGCACCCTGCAAAGCTTGAAATCCGCTTTGATGATGAGCGCAGTGTCCGCAACATGTTTTATCCTGTGGTTAAACGAACTCTTCAGCTGTACGATTTCTCTCCTGATCTTACCGTCATAGAGCGTGATGAATTCCCTTTTTTACCACATCACGAATCAGCGTACCGAAAACTGGCATTCCAGGATATACCGAACCCTGCTATGACAACAGGGGATCTTTATGCGAATTATAGAGCGGGGGCATGTAGTGACCCTTCAACAGTAAGGTCTTCCTCCTTGCAGCAGGAGGACACTTTTTCGCCCAAAACTGTCGTCGGAAGTACTCAATTGGATCGTGAGTTACGTGAAGGGGATGATGTGCTTTCAATTTTGCAGTTATCTCGTTTCAATGAAGATGAGGCGGTGCCAAATCCTAAAGAACCTGAAACAAAAATTTGGCAACTGCATAACAAATATCTTATTTGCCAGATTAAGACAGGGTTAATGATCATTGATCAGCATGTAGCGCATGAACGGGTATTATATGAGCGTGCAGTTGATGTTATTAACCACAATGTTCCGAATTCCCAGCAGTTGCTTTTTCCACAGAAAGTTGATTTTCGTCCCTGGGAGTTTGAGGTGTTTGAGGAAATCCGTGAAGATCTTAACAGGCTTGGTTTTAATTTGAGACTCTTCGGCAAACAAACCGTTATGATTGAGGGCGTTCCCCAGGATGTTAAACCAGGTACTGAAGTCACCATTCTGCAGGATATGATTGCTGAATACCAGGATAATGCTTCCCGGCTGAAACTTGATAAGCGTGATAATCTTGCAAAGTCCTATTCTTGTCGTAATGCTATAATGGCGGGACAAAAACTGACACTTGAAGAGATGCGGACACTAATTGACAACCTTTTTGCTACTCGAGAACCATATTCATGTCCTCATGGAAGGCCAGTTATCATCAAACTTTCACTTGATCAGCTTGACAGGATGTTCAGCAGAACATAACAAGGTGGTTGCAAGTTTGTTTAAAAATACTAAATTCAAAAACATACCCTTGTAGCTCAGTGGATAGAGCAACAGTTTCCTAAACTGTAGGTCGGCGGTTCGAGTCTGCCCAAGGGTACTCTTTCTCTTTTTCCTCCGTTTTCCTTGAGTCGCTGAGAAGAAATGGTTCAGCAACTCCCTTTTCCTTCCTTAAACAGAAACATCACCGATAAAGAATTTCATGGTTCATGTCGTTGCATGTCCTTCATATTTGGTATTTTACAGCCTTAAATTTTTTGTTGGTAGCCATTAATCGTTAAGACGGATGAAGCTTGTCAGAACAATAATCAGCATTCTACTGTTGCTTTTCTTCGCCGATATTGCCAGATACTTTGTTTATCCTGATGTAGGAAAGCTTGCGGAAGAAAACCCAGTGAAATCGGCTTTTATGGAGTCTCGTGAGGCTGAATGGAAACGGGACGGGCTTGACGAGAAAAAAATTCACCAGAAATGGGTGCTGCTTCGTAATGTTTCCCCAAATCTTATTAAAGCGGTGCTGATTGCTGAAGACGACAAGTTCTGGAAGCATGAGGGTTTTGATTACCAGGCAATTCAGCGATCAATAGAAAAAGACATCGCGGCAAAAAAATTTAAAATGGGTGGTAGTACAATCAGCCAGCAGCTTGCAAAAAATCTTTATCTTTCTTCTTCTAAAAACCCGGTCAGAAAAATCAAGGAAGCCATACTTACGTGGAGAATTGAAAAAAAACTTTCGAAACGTCGTATTCTTGAGCTTTATGTGAATGTTGTTGAATGGGGTGACGGAATTTTTGGTATTGATCAGGCTGCGCGACATTATTATGGTGTCAGTCCTGCTCGGTTAACGGCTCAACAGGCCTCAAAACTGGCATCAATACTTCCTAACCCGATAAAGTATTCCCCTACAGGCTCTTCTCTCTATGTTCGCAATCGTTCAAGAATCATCTATTCCATTATGCGAAAAAGGGGGATATTTGTACCTGACTATAAGGAAGTCATGACTGTTACACCTGATACCATACCTGTAGATTCAGTTGTGGTTGGTGTTCCGGAGTATTTGATTGATCAGTCTCTTTCTGCAGATAGCACTTCAGGCAATACTTATGAAAATAAAGGTGCTCTTCCTGCAGGCAAAGATGAAGGTGTTTCTGAAACTCCTACTGGTAACCAAAAGCCTTAAAAAGGGTATTCAACAATAACAGCAGAGGAGGAGTTATCCAATGGTTTTGGTTTCAGACTGCTACGCGAATATGTTCTCTATTTGCTTCAGGCTGGTCACATCGCTCTGATTACTGAGATTGCTGGAACAGGAGTGCTTCCATCGGGTATTTCTCAGACTGCATGGGCAAAGGAAATAGTGATGAAATATTATAAAGAGGTCAGCATTCTTGCTCTTGTTGATCAACTGATAAAAGGAGTTCTTGTTTCGGTGAACCGTACGTTATTCACTGTTATGAATGTTCTATCTATTCCAGCATTTGATGGTCTGGCGAACATCGTTCAGCGTATCGTTAATTTCAGCCTGACCTATATTGATGAATCGGTTATTGCCTATACGTTTCGTACCGGTAATGAGAATGTTTTCGATGCTGCAAAATCAGGTATTCTTGTTTACTGCCAGTCATGGAAAGCTTTGTTGAAGAATGCAGTAATGCTGACAGTTCTTAGCTATGTGTTTATTATTGTAACGACTATTGTTTTTATGATTCCCCTGGGAGTTCTTGCTCTATTTCTTCCATCTTCATGGGTGTTGGGCAAATTCTTTCTCTTTGTAATGGCTCTTTTTCTTGGTGTGTCTGCGAAATGGATATTATTTGATCCGGTGGCCTGTACGTCAACCTTGTTGACTTTTTTGAAGGAGGCTGAATCGACAAAACCAGAACCTGAATGGGAATCAACAATTGAGGCTGTCAGCGACAAGTTCCGTACCTTGAAGGCAAAAGCTGGAGAGATGAGTAGCGCGCTTTGAGAGAATGTTATAAGTGCCTTTAATATAAGTTCACTTAACTTTCTAGAAGGTCTGTTCAGATTATGTTGAACCCTCAGGCGAGAGAAAATTCAACAGAAAAACGCACCATATCCTTGGACGTTTTTCTGTTGAAGCATATCAGTTATCCGCTGTTTTATTCATTATAGGGTTCGAACAATGTTTTATCAACTCCACAGACAGGACACACCCAATCATCAGGCAGGTCCTCGAAGGGAGTTCCAGGCTCAATGCCGCTGTCAAAATCGCCTACTTCAGGATCGTAGACATATCCACATGGTACACAGACCCATTTTCCCATAACAAAATCTCCGGTTTGATTAAAAGTTATAACGTTTTAAAAGATGATAAAGAAAAAATATAAGCTTTGTGCCAGATAGTTTGTCCTGATGTTGAAATATAACGCGCACGTAGGTAAAAAGTTCTCAACTCTATATAAAAAAAGAAGGAAGTTGCAGATACTGAAGAGTAGATGCGGTTTTGTCGGTCAGTTGAGCAATACTTTGAACTCTCTTTCACCTTGTGTATCTTCACCGCTGTTCGTACTGTGATTTATTATTTATAAGCTTGTTCTCAGGGCGGAGTGAAAATCTCCACCGGCGGTATTCCGACCATCAATCGGAGAGCCCGCGAGCGCTTCTGTTTTCAACGGAAGGTCAGCAGATTTGGTGAAACTCCAAAGCCGACGGTTATAGTCCGGATAAAAGAGGATAAGGATGCTTTCCTGCATTCCTGCGCCCTGATTCATATTTGTGCAATTGTAATAGTTCAAATCCCTGTTGCCTTGAATCAGATTCTTATCCGCAAGTTTGGTAATCGTTTTGATCGTGTTGAACTCGCGGTGCATGCATTACGTGCTGGTAAAGGAGTACTTGTTGCAGATTCACCCGATCGAGAGAACGAAGCAGACCTTATTTTTCCTTCGCAGTCTATAACTGTACCACAGATGGCTCAAATGATACGCGAATGCAGCGGAATTGTGTGTCTCTGCATGACTGATGAAAAAATCCGATCTCTTGAGCTCCCTATGATGGTGGCCAACAACACCAGTGGCTTTCAGACGGCTTTTACTGTTTCGATTGAGGCTGCTGAAGGGGTTACAACAGGAGTGTCGGCCACAGATCGTGTTCAAACGGTGAAGGTTGCTTCCGCAGATTATTCACTGCCATCTGATCTTCGTCACCCCGGACATATTTTCCCGTTGAGAGCTCGTGCAGGTGGAGTGCTGGAACGGGCCGGTCATACAGAAGGAACTGTCGACCTTATGAAACTTGCCGGACTGAGACCTTCTGGTGTTCTCTGTGAGTTGACCAATATAGATGGAACAATGGCTGATATGGAGCAAACTATTATTTTTGCCGAAAAGCATGGTTATCCTGTTCTGACGATCGAAGATATTGTTGCATGGCGCGAAAGGAATGAGCTGAAGGAACGGGTCGCCTGACACTTCACTGATTTTTGAATTTGTCGACTGCTGAATTTATTTTTGGATGTGAAGCACTTACTGGATTTCATCTTTGGTGATATAGTTGTATTAAATCACTTGAAAATGAGGAGATGAACTGGAAACGAGCTTTTTTGGCCTGGTTTATGATTGCATTTGCTGAATCGGTTCATGGAACTTTGCGACGGCTTTTGCTGGTTCCTCGGATTGGTGAGTTGCTCTCTCACCAGATAGGGGTGGTAATCGGATCCGGCATTATTTTTACCATTGCATGGTTTTGTGTTTGCTGGTTTGGTCCGGGATCACACCGACAGCAGTTTCAGGTTGGAGTGCTATGGGTAGTGCTTACCCTCATCTTCGAGTTTACTCTCGGATACTTTTTTGGCTATTCGCTGGAGCGTATCCTTTCTGATTATAACATTGCCAAGGGCGGAGTGATGGTTTTTGGTATACTTTTTATGCTTTTTTCTCCTGCTTTAGCCGCCAGGGCACGTCGTCTGAACAACAATGCAGACTGAACGTGAATTAAACAAATATTCTATGAACAGCGTTCGTGTTGGCAATATCAGGTCCACTTAGAAACCCATCTTTTACTGAAAAGATGCTGGATTGGTGCATTGAAGGAATGGGGGGAACAGGGGAGGATATGGAAGTATACAAGTTTTATCCCCATAAAATGAACATTGGAGCATGTAACAGTTGCTGGTCGTGCTGGGGATGAAAAGAACCCGGGCGTGTGCATACAGAAAAACG